>VFQR01000302.1_pt1 | contig 84261 bp, 51 predicted proteins | sample 3512321 | NCBI WGS metagenome assembly VFQR01 (sample SAMN10412374, study PRJNA504923) | tailings metagenome | isolation source: Relicate 3 Philex TSF1 revegetated site | place: Philippines: Tuba, Benguet | collected 2017-08-29 | reverse complement strand
CGATATTGGGCGACAAGGGAAGAGTTTTTGTAAGCGAGTATTTCAATCGCGAAAAAACCGGGCGGGAACTCGATCGCTTTTACCGATTTTTGGTGCATGGCTGAGTTTGCCGCGCTGCTTTTTTGGTTGTGTACCTTGCTTGTTTTTCACAGCTATGTGCTTTTCCCAGCGCATATGCGTTGGTTAGCCAAGCGCAGGCAAACGTTTGCCCCGGCCGTTGCGCCTTTTCCCGAGTTGGATATTGTGTTGGCTGTGCACAACGAAGAAGACGTGATTGAGGCCAAGGTAGTGGCCACCTTTGCGCAGGAGTATCCCGCTCGGGTGCGCTTGTTGGTTGGCACCGACGCCTGTACCGATGCTACCGATCGTTTGTTGGAGCAGTTGAAGTATCGCTATCCCAACCTGATGCATCGTCGTTTTTTGCAGCGTACGGGCAAGCCGCAAATCTTGAACGCTTTGGTAAAAGAAGCCACTGCTCCCATCTTGGTGCTCACCGATGCCGATGCACTACCCGACCCGGCTTGTTTGTTAGCGCTTGTAGCACCATTTGCCGATGCCCGTATTGGTGGCGTTCAAGCCGATGTGGAAGTGCAAACCGAAAGCTCGAACGAAGTAGCCTTGCAAGAAGCACGGTACAGCTACCGTGAAATGGAGATCAAGCGCGGGGAGAGTCGCTGGGGAGCCGTTACAGGTGCTTTCGGCGCCATGTATGCCCTACGTCGGGAGTTGTTCACACCGTTGCCACAAGGCTTTATCGTCGACGATTTCTTTTTGTTTCAAGAGGTGCTGCGTAGCGGGTATCAAACGGTGTATAGCGAGGATGCGCGGTATTCTTTGCGCATCTCTGGCGATGCGCGGGTACAGTTTCGGCGCAAACGGCGTATTGGCAAAGGCAACTTCCAAAACTTATGGCACTTTAAGACGATGCTCCTCGGCCTCAACCGCATGAGTTATTGCTTTTGGTCGCACAAAGTTTTGCGTTGGTTTACACCATTTTTGTTGGGCTTGGCATGGCTCTGTAGCTGGCGTGCTGCAGGTTTACAACCGTATTACCTGGTCTTTTTTCTTGGAGGGTGGTTGTTGGTGATGTTGGCCAGCATTGATCATTGGCTGTTTGCCCCCTTGGGGCTGAAAACGCGCATTTTGCGCTTCATTCGTCATTTTTTGATGATGAATCTGGCTTTGGTGCTGGGTTTTATTGATGCATTACGTGGCGACAGCCGCGCTTGGTGGAGCAATAAAGAATAGGCAAGCCGTAAAGGCACCGCGTTAATAGCACACCCTCAAAATGTGTCTTTTTCCGACCGATTTACGGGGTGGAATGGTTTGCGCAACACCGCAATAAATTAATTTTAGATATTCTTATCCTTTTATTAGTTTTGAAGCGCAATTCTCATTTATGACCAATCAGGATAAAATCCGCCGGCTGATAGAGGCCCGAACACAGGCGCGGCTCGGCGGTGGCACCAAACGTATTGATGCGCAGCACCAAAAAGGTAAGTACACGGCCCGAGAGCGCATTGCTATGTTGCTCGACGAAGGTTCGTTTGAAGAATACGATATGTTTGTAACCCACCGGGCTACCGAGTTTGGGCTCGACAAGCAAAAATTCCTGAGCGACGGGGTAGTTACCGGCCATGGCACCATCGACGGACGACTTGTGTATGTGTTTTCGCAGGATTTTACGGTTTTTGGGGGGTCGCTTTCCGAAACCTATGCCCAGAAGATTTGCAAAATCATGGACCAAGCTATGAAGGTGGGCGCACCCGTGATTGGCATCAACGACAGTGGCGGCGCGCGCATCCAGGAAGGTGTACGCTCGTTGGCAGGTTATGCCGATATTTTTCAGCGCAACATCATGGCTTCGGGCGTCATTCCGCAACTATCGGCCATATTGGGCCCTTGTGCGGGTGGTGCTGTTTACTCGCCGGCGCTCACCGACTTCATCCTCATGGCCGATCAAACGAGTTATATGTTTGTGACCGGCCCCAAGGTAACCCGTACCGTTACCGGCGAGCTCATCAGCGAGGAGCAACTGGGCGGAGCAACCGTACACGCCAGCAAATCGGGTGTGACCCATTTCAAAGCCGAGAGCGAAGAAGAAGGCATGATGCTGTTGCGCAAGTTGTTCAGCTATGTGCCGCAGAACAATATGGAGGAGCCGCCGGTATACCCCACCACCGATCCTATCGACCGTACCGACGATGCTTTGAACACACTCATACCCGAAAATCCCAACCAGCCCTACAATGTGCTAGATGTGATTCACTCCATTGCCGATGGCAACGAATTTTTTGAGGTACAGCGCCACTACGCCCGCAACATCGTGATTGGATTTGCCCGCTTCCATGGGGCCAGTGTAGGCATAGTTGCCAACCAGCCCGCACACCTGGCCGGGGTACTCGACATCGATGCATCGCGTAAAGCCGCACGTTTTGTACGTTTTTGCGACGCTTTTAACATCCCCATACTTACCCTGGTAGATGTTCCCGGTTTCTTGCCCGGCAGCATGCAAGAATATGGGGGCATCATCATTCACGGGGCGAAGTTGCTGTTTGCCTACGGCGAAGCCACAGTACCCAAAATCACCATCATATTGCGCAAAGCCTATGGCGGAGCCTACGACGTGATGAGCTCCAAACATTTGCGCGGCGACGTAAACTATGCCTGGCCCATGGCCGAAATCGCCGTGATGGGGCCCGCAGGCGCCATTGAGGTGTTGTACCAGAAGGAGATAAGTCAGCTCCCCGCCGACGAACAGGCCAGCGCGGTGAAAGGCAAAGAAGACGAATACCGCGACCAATTCCTGAACCCCTACGAGGCAGCACGATACGGCTATATCGACGACATCATTGAACCACGCAATACCCGTTTTCGGGTGATTCGCGCTCTGCAAGCGCTCGCCAACAAAAAAGACCAAAACCCGCCGAAAAAACACGGCAATATGCCTCTGTGATGGAAGATCCTATTTATCTCTCGGTACTTGGTTATCTGGCTGTGCTGGGTACGCTCTCCATCTTGTATGGTGCATTTTGGGGCGTAGGTCGTTTACACAAACTGTGGCTGGTCAAACGCCGCCCCAAAGCGGTTGCCGCAGCCACCACCGAAGCGGTCACCATTGCCGCCATAGCCACAGCGGTGGCACTTTACCTCGACGAAGAGCACGATGCTGAGGCAGGTATTGTCACCATCGAGCGATCGACCCGCCTCTACTCACCCTGGAGCTCGAAGTATCAAAATTTCACACCAACCCCCAACCGCAAACGATGAAACGCTTCCGATTCGGCATACAAGGACAAAAATTTCAGGTCGAAGTGACCCAGAAAGATCAAAAATTCCTGACCGTGGAGGTAAACGGCACCGCGTACGAGGTGGAACTCGACCGCGAGATCAAAACCACCAAAACACCCGTGCTGGTGCGCTCGGCCATGCCGCAAGGCAGTCCGTTACCACCGGCTAACGAGCGCAACACCATTTCCATCCCCTCGCCGCTACCGGGAATAGTTGTTTCAATCGCCGTAAAAGAGGGCGATACCATCCACAAAGGGCAAGTTTTGTTTGTGTTGGAGGCCATGAAGATGGAAAACAGCATTCAAAGCGATTACGACGGGGTGGTGGCTAAAGTACTTACCCAGCCGGGAGCTCAGGTGCTGCAAGGGGCTGCCCTCATCGAAATCAAAGCTTGATTATGGACGGTTTACTCAAGTTTTTTGAATACAGCGCCTTTGCCAACTTTACCTGGGGGCACGGCATCATGCTGTTGGTGGGCATTTTCTTTTTGTACCTCGCCATCCGCTACGAGTATGAGCCCTTGCTGCTGATTCCGATTGGTTTTGGTATCCTCATCGGCAACATCCCCTTCATGGAAAATGCAGGGCAGCAGCTGGGCATCTACGAGGAAGGTTCGGTGCTCAACTACATTTATCAAGGTGTGCTCAAAGGGGTGTTTCCACCGCTGATTTTTCTAGGCATCGGTGCCATGACCGACTTCAGCGCGCTCATTAGCTCGCCACGGCTGCTCCTGCTGGGCGCTGCTGCTCAATTGGGGATTTTTGCCACCTTTTTAGGGGCAGGTTATCTGGGTTTCTCGCTTCAAGAGTCTGCCGCAATCGGCATCATTGGCGGTGCCGATGGCCCAACGGCCATCTTCCTGTCGTCGCGTTTGGCGCCCGAGCTCATCGGCCCCATTGCCATTGCGGCGTACAGCTATATGGCGTTGGTGCCCGTTATTCAGCCACCGGTGATGCGGTTGCTCACCACTCCGGCGGAACGAAAAATTCGGATGAAAGCGCCTCGGGTGGTGTCGAAAAGTGAGAAAATCATGTTTCCTGTAGTTGGGCTGCTCCTAACCACCTTCATCACCCCGGGTGCTTTGCCCTTGTTGGGTACCTTGTTTTTTGGCAACATGCTCAAGGAGTCGGGTGTAACCAAACGACTGGCCGAAACGGCACGAACCAGCATGATCGATATCGTGACCATTCTCCTGGGACTTACCGTAGGCGCATCCACACAGGCAACCACTTTCCTTACCCCGAAGTCGATCCAAATTTTTGCACTCGGTGCGGTTTCGTTCGTGGTGGCCACTGCCGGTGGGGTGCTGTTTGCCAAATTCATGAACCTTTTCCTGAAAGAGGGCAACAAAATCAATCCACTCATTGGCTCTGCGGGGGTATCGGCGGTGCCCGATAGTGCACGTATTTCGCAGCTCGAGGGGCTTAAAGCCGACCCAACCAACCACCTGCTCATGCACGCCATGGCACCCAATGTGGCTGGGGTGATTGGTTCGGCAGTGGCTGCCGGTTTATTGCTGTCGTTTTTGAAATAGCTTAGATGCCTACTTTCAAACGAAGACCGTAAACGGGTGTTTGTGCTGGACTGAGTCCCCCGAAAAAGTCGACGCCAAACAGCTGTAAAAAGCCATCGATGCGGTAACCGGCCTCGAGGTAGCTGTGACGCGGCGTGGCCATGGCATTCAGAAACAGATGCTCTTCGATGCCCAACAAACGCAGGGTTTCGAACTGGGTAAAGAGCAGTCGACGGGCGGTGTAGCCGCTAAAAAACTGCACATATCCTTGTCCGGTGCTGTAAGCGTAATAATCGAGTGCACGGAATCTGAAAAAATCTCGGCCCATAAAAATGGTCTGGTTGCCATCGAAATGGTGTAAGTCAACCAAGTACCGCGGTGCCGCGAGAAAGCCCCCTGCGGTGAGCTGGTAATCCAATTCACGGCCTTCACCCAGCTGTGCACGATGCTCCACACGCAGCTGCAGCTCCTGGTAAAAATCGCGGGCATAACCGCTCACACCCCCCAACCGGAAGCTAGGTTTGCCGCCATTGGTCACCACTTCTTCGCCGTTGCGCAGCCCCAATTTGGCCCAAGGCCGCCAAAACCAACCGTACTCCAAACGGAAGGCAGCATGTGCATCGAAGGGTGCTGCTTCTACATTCAGCGGGATGTTGCGAACAAAACGGGTATTGTCGGGAAAAACCCAGAGTCGGCTGGCCAAACCCGGATCGAAGCGGTATTCGGCTGCGGCGCGAAGTTCGAAGCTGTTTCGGGCGTTCAAGCGTTGGTTGTAATAGCCCCAAAGGCCTTGGCTTTCGTACAGCGGCATGAGGTGCCGGCTGTCGATGAGCGTATACAGCAGGTTCATGAACGGATGGATGGGCTCCGACGCGTTCAGCTGCCGCATGCGGCTGCCTGCCTCTACCGTCCAACGCATATTGGGACGGCGCTCTTCGTGCTGCAGGGTGCCGGTGAAACGCTGCCGCCCAAAGCTGTAGCGCACATTCAGTCGGCTGAGGCTGCGGTTACGGCGGGTACGTAGGGCTTCACGTTCTACGCCGGTTTTCAACACAAATCCTTCGGTGGCATTGTAGAAATCGAAATCGGGAAATATGCCCGTCACCAGCCCATCGTAACGCCAGTAGAGTGGATAAAGTCGGTCTTCGATGGGCCTGCCGTAGCGGCGGCTGTAGCCGCTGATGGGGCTGTCCCAGCTGAACTTGGGCGGAACGGTATCGGCTTTTTGTTTGCGGTATTCGTCGGCATACAACGAGTCGGCGAGTTGATAGCCTTTCACTTCGGCGGTATCGAGGGGCAGCTGCCGCAGCTCGTCCCACATCGATTCGGGGGTGAGGCGCGCCAGGGTATCTACCTCGTAGCGGTAGTCGAAGGCTGGCGCATCGTCGGGGAGGGTGTCTTTGCGTTGTTTCTCGAGCTCCTTCACGCGGGTGCGTGCTGCGCTGCGCGCCTGCTTGTTGTCGACATCCGGGGGGAGCACTTCCTTTTTCTTGAGCCTATCTACCACGCTGGCATTGGGGGTAATGCGGTAGTCGCGTACCGAGGTGAGGTAACGCACCGTGGCTTCGGCTCCCATATAGCCAATGTCGATGGTCATATCGAGCTTGGTAGGCATCCACAGCCCGTCGAGGGGCTGATACAGCTGTTCAACGCGTGTGGGCCGACCGTCGTCGACAAAGCGGAAATCGAGGCTGTGGATGCTCCAGCTTCCGTACACGAGGTACAGATCGCCCGACACCACGCCGGGTCCCGATTGGCGGGGGCTCACGCGGATTTTCACGATGCGCTCGTCGCCTTCCTGACGGCTGCCCTCGAACTTGTAGCGATACACTTTAAACGCGCCGGGTGCCAAGGGGGAGCTGAGATCACCCACCCGTGCGTTGTAGAAGTTGAAGGTGCCGTAACTCACGCGGGCATCCACCGAGGGCGGCAAGCTCGAACGCATCGACAGCACCTTTTCGCTAAAAGCGGCGGGCTGCCGGAAGTTGATTTGGCTAACCGATTCCATCACATAGGTGGTGCCCACCTTCATTTTTTCGTTTTCGAGCAGCTTGCGAACGGCCCATGGTGCTTTGCTCACCCGAAAGCTTCCCTTCACATAACTTTTGGCGCTGTATGTACTTACGCTCAAGCGGTGCAGCGGTGCCTTTTGGATGGCCTCGCGCATCATGTCGTAGGCTGGGTCTTCGCCGCTGGCCTTCACCTTGATTTCGCTGAGCTCAAATACCTGGCGGGTGAGCTGCAGGTCGAGTTTGGTGGCGCCGCTGCCCACAGTAAATGCCTGCCGCAAACGTTGGTAGCCAATGAAGTGCACCTGTATTTCGTAGTTGCCGGCGGGTAGGCGCAGTTCGTAGCGGCCTTGTTCGTTGGTGATGCTGCTGTGGTTGCCGGGTGTGACCAGAAGGGCAGCATAGGCCAAAGCTTGTCCGCCTTCGCCGGTGATGCGGCCGCTCACCGACTGTCCCGAAGCGGTAGCCAATGCGATGAGCCAAAAAAGTAGGATTAGACGTGACATCGGTTAAAAATGCGTGCATTTAGGCATTCCGTCAAGCATTAAATAAAATTTAACGTATTTTCCGGTACGTTTCCACAAAACCTCCGGCGTTTTGTGGTGTTGTAATCCAAAAAAAGCCATGGCCATCGCTTCTCCTCGTCTCGTCAAGTTGTTGCTCGATACCGCTAACCGACTCGAAAACAGTCCCGCCTACCAATGGGGGCATATGGGTGCCTGCAATTGCGGTCACCTGGCACAAGAAGTTACCCAACTGAGCAAGGCCCAGATCCATGCCCGGGCCATGGAACGGTATGGCGACTGGAGCACGCAGGTGCGCGAGTATTGCCCCGACAGCGGTTTGGCCATCGACGATATCATTGGCGCTTTGTTGGCCGAAGGATTATCGACCCGCGACCTGGAGCAGCTCGAATGGCTGAGCGACGACAAGGTATTGCGGCTCATGCCGGCCGACCGCAGGCACCCCGAGCGGAATAAAAAAGACGATGTAGTGTTGTATTTGCGCGCTTGGGCCTCTTTGCTGGAGGCGGAGCTGACCCTACCCGAACTGCTTCAAGCCGAATTGGTTAAGGCGTGAGTTAGTTTTGTAAATACCAACGGAAAAGCGGAAATTTGCGCCGTTGTTATTTTATGTCTAAGCTAATTACCGGCTGTATCGCCGGTCTTTTTTTGTTGCTCAGTGGTGCGGCAAACGCTCAACTTTTGGCCGTTTATCGCTTCGAAGATGCCGTTACCCCCGACTCGGTTGCCAACAACCTCACTGCCGCCAATGTTTCGTTAAGTACAGGCTCGTTCAGTTACCAAAATGGCACCGACAATGGCGGTGCGCGCATTGCCTTTGTGGCGAGTTGGTCGACCACCGCTTTCAGCACTTCGGGCAAATACCTGCAATACACCCTCAGCCCGGCCAGCGGCTATCAACTCCAACTGAGCGAGTTGAGCTTCCGCTTCGGGCGCACCAGTACCGGCCCCACGGCGGTGACGATACAGTATAGCCTCGACGGCTTTGCAACCGCCGGAACTACACTAATCTCGGGCAGCACGGTGAGCAGTGATGTCGTGACTGCCCTCGATGCCGTGAGCGCCACCAGCAACCTCCCGGCTGCCACCACCCAAACGGTCACCATTCGCATTTGGGGGCACAGCGCTACCGGCACCGGCAACCTACGCTTTAATAATTTTCGCGCCTTTGGCACGGTTACGCCAGTGGGGGGTAGCCCCACCCTCAGTTTAACGCCTACCAGCCGCACGGGCTTTAGCTATACCCAAGGAAGTGGCCCATCGGCCTCACAGAGCTTCACGGTAAGTGGAACGGGCCTCACGGGAGCACCGGGCAACATCAGCCTGAATGCCGGGTCGACCGATTACGAACTCTCCCTCAACAACAGCAGCTTCAGCAGCAGCGTACAGGTGGCCTACAGCAGCAGCAGTCTGGCCGCAACCACGGTACATGTTCGGCTGAAGGCCGGACTGTCGGCGGGTAACTACAACAGCCAAACTATAGCCGTAAGCGGCGGCGGAGCCTCGGCCAACCTGAGCCTGAGCGGCACCGTAAACGCCGTGACCAGTTCTACAGGCAGCAGCCCCGCCTTGCGGCTGAGCCGCGACAGCATCGTATTCGCCACCACCACCGAAACGGGGCTCGACAGTGCCACGGTGAAGGTTTTCAACGACGGACCAGCCGCCTTGAGCTGTAGGGTGCATAATTTCAATTTTTACGGCAAGAAGAATTTCTGGACCAACGATTCGGTCTTTACCCTGAACAGCCGCGACAGCATCAACCTGAAGGTGTACTTCAAGCCTGTACACAATTTGTATCACAACAGCGAATTGGTGATCCGCGCCAACAACGGCAAAGGGCAGGTGAGCATCAACGTAAAAGGTCAGGGTAGTTACGCCAACAGCTATTACAGCAGCACCCAGAACCTCGAAGGCGAGGCGTTGCGCACGGCGCTGAATACCCGTATTGGCAGTCCGTACACCCAGCGCGGCTACAACCAGGGCCGTTTGGATATGTTTGGCGTGATCGACGATTGGAAACAAAACGGACGCGAGCCAGCACATCCCAACGACAACAAAAACGAATGTGTGTATACGGGCCGCACCATCTCGTATTCGAATGCCGATTTGAATACGGGTACGCTCAACAATGCGCCGTACAGCATGAATACCGAGCACAGCTGGCCGCAGAGCCAGGGGGCCGACTGCGAGCCCATGCAGAGCGATTTGCATCATTTGTTCGTGACCGACGGGCCTACCAACTCGGCGCGAGGCAACAAGCCCTTCGACAACATCCCTAGCCCTACACTCACCTATACAGGAGGTTCGCGCGCCAACAGCACCCACTTTGAGCCTCGCGATGCCCAAAAGGGAGCCACCGCACGGGCCATGTTGTATTTTGCCCTGCGCTACTACAATTACAGTGTTGGTGTGGGCTGTCCGAGCATCAACATGAGCTTTTATTCGGGCATGGAGAGTGTGCTGATGGGTTGGCACCGGCAGTATGCGCCCGGAAGTATCGACCGCAAGCGCAACGACGATGTGCAGAGCTTTCAGCAAAACCGAAATCCGTTTGTAGACTATCCTGAGCTGCTCGACCGCATGAGCACGCTGGCAGGCACCGCGTCGGTTCCGGCGCAAACGGGTTTTTACCATCCCGATAGTGTTCAATTTGGAACCGTGGTGAAAGGCGAACTCGCTACCCACAAGGTGGTGGTGGTGAATTACGGCAACCAAACCCTGCAGCTCACCAACATCCAATACAGCGGCAGCAGCGCGGTGACCTATACCGGCAGCAGCAGCGTGAACGTTGCCCCCGGCGAGGCTGTACGTTTGGAGCTCACCCATACCGGCAACGGTGGGAATGGAACCGGCACCTTTAGTTTTAGCTCGAATGTAGCCGGTCAGGGCAGTGTGAGCATGCCTGTGCAGTTTACGGGCAGGGCAACCGGCTGGAACGGTACCGCCAATTGGACCAATAGTGGCAACTGGACCGCCAGCATCATCCCGGCGAGCACCGAAGATGCCATCATCGAAAGCGGTACCGTCACCATCAATACCGTGGTGAACGTAAAAAATCTAGAAGTACGCAGCGGCAGCGCTATGGTGATTGCCAACGGTGGCGCCTTGGTGATGAGCGGTAAACTCACCAATAACGGCAGCATTACGGTACAAAATGGAGGGAGTTTACGCCCCGGTGCCGACAGCAGCTTGGCCGGCAATGGCAGTTATACCGTTCAAGCCAACGGACATGCCAACAACGTTCGGGTGAATTTTTGGAGTTCGCCCGTAGAGAATGCCGCATTAAGCACTGTTTTCAGCGCTGCCGCCGCAGCCGATATGTACCAGTTTAATCACGGCGGTAATGCCGGCAGCGATTGGCAGCAGGCCAGCGGCACCCTAACCGCCGCACGCGGGTACAGCGTAGCCGGTGGCGGCAATGTAACATTTAGCGGCAAGGTGCATCACGGCAACTACAGTCCGGCCAGCACTACCCCCGGCGAGCGGTACTACCTGATTGGCAATCCGTACCCATCGCCCCTTTCGGCTACCGATTTTTTGAACGTAAATGGCCCTGGCGGCAGTGGCGTTATTGGCGGAACCCTGTACTATTGGTCGCAAACGGTGAATGCCAACGGCAGCAATTTCAGCAATGGCGATTACGCGAGCTGGGCCGGAGGCACAGGTGTGGCCGGCAGCGGCAGCAATGCGGGCGGTACTGTACCCAACGGCCGCATGGGGGTTGCGCAAGGCTTTTTTGTGAAGGCCGGAACTACGGGTGGGGCCATCCAATTTACCAACGCCATGCGCTCGGTAAACGACGGGCAATTTTTCCGTACCGACGGCAATACCCTTCGCCTGTGGTTGCGTTTGTTTACCAGCGACAGCCTGTTTGCCCAAACGGCCATTGTGCTGCGCGACGATGCCACCCCCGGTTTCGATGCCTCCTACGATGCCCCACGATTTGGCGATTATGCCGAGTTGGGCTTGTATACCCTGCTCGACAGCCAGCAGCTGGCCATTCAAGCCTTTTCTCCTTTACAAACTCGTTTAGAAATTCCGCTGGGCTACACCAGCAAGCATGTGCGTACGTTGGCCCTGGGCATCGATTCGGTGGAGGGCAACTGGGACGGCATCCGCGTAAGTGTGCTCGATCAATTGACCGGAACGCGGCAATTGCTCCACCACAACACCGTTATGCTCGATGGCCAAGCAACCGAGCCGGTGCGTAATCGTTATGTATTGGAGCTGGTACGGCTCGAAGCACCCACCCAGGTAGCAACCGATAAGCAAACGTTAGCGGCCATTCGTTTGTGGCAGCAAGGCCGGCAAATTGGCTTAAGAGGGCTGCCAGAAACCGCAGAATTGGCTTGGTACGACCTCCAGGGACGTTTGTTGAAACGCATTCCCGTAAGCCTTGAGCACACCGAAACCACCGACTTTGCCGCCGGCGTGTACGTGCTGCGTGTGGTGAGCGATGGCCGCTCGTGGCAGCAAAAGGTGGTGATACCGCGTTAAGCCTACCTACGCCAGTCTTCGTCGTCTTTTATAAACCGGCAGCCATAAAAAAAGCCGGATCAATAGACCCGGCTTACGTAAGGATTATCTTGTTTAAATCTTTTTGAGAACGAATTTCTTCTGGTTGAAGGTAATTGGTGCGTTGATAAATTGCGTGAAAGCACTCCAGTCAGTTACCGGCATTTCGGTTTTAAGTATCGACCGCTCAATCACAATTTTGAGTACACTACCCTCAATAGAAGCTGTAGTTTTGAATATCCCAGTCGAATTGGATACTTCTGTATTTAAAGCGGCGATACCTTCTGCCTTGTAACCAGCAGGGATATTGATGTTGTATTCGAGCCTATTCGAAAATGGGAAGTCCACACTGATGGGGTTGATGCGCTTCACCGAGGTATCGATACGGGAATATTCGCCGATAAGTTTTCCTACCGATACAATGTAGTTGGGACCCGCTTTGGCGACAATGTCGCTAATGGTGAATTTTTCGTTCACAATCATTGCGTTATCGCCAGGCAAAATACCAGCATTTTCAATCCTGTAACCGCTATAGGTAAGCTCACCATAGTAGTCGGTTAAGCGTTCTTTTAATTTGTCTAGCTTTTCTTTTTCATTTTCAGCTTTGTCGAAGTCCTTGCTGACTTTTTCTTTTTGCTGGTCTCTTTTTTCGGAGGCAGAAGGCTTTTTCTTCTCTTTGGTGAGTGTAGCGAGGTTGGCTTCTTCTTCCTTCGAAAAATCGGAGTTATACAAAAACAAGCCGCTGTAACTTATTCTGGAAGCCCCTCTGTAGGCCGATGTCACATCCATGTCCAAATCGTTATCTGCGTTGATATTGACCTGTGCGGTAAACGTAATGCCCGACTCTTCAGCTTTTAACGCAGGAATACGGACTTTGGTAAAGGGTTTATTTTTGATGTCCTTCCTGTTTATATAAATAACGATGGCCTCTACACCAGCAACATTATAAAACACATCATTGGGTTTACGGTAGTCGCTCACAGGGTAGTAAAAGTGATTTTTTCCGTTATGATTCAACACAGGTATCCAATACAATTCGCTTCTTGAAAGAAGTTGTTCACGGTTGGTGATCTGGCGACCAGGAGCAACGGCAAGTTGCATGTCTGCCTTCTTATTGAACGTTTTGAAAGCATGTAAAAAAATGGTTGCAAACAGTTCATCGTTTAGAAACATCGCCTTTTCACGATAATCACCGTGTTTAAAGTCGTAACGTATTTTATAATACAAAGCATCGGCTACTTTTACTGGGTCTGGTTCTTTTTTGAAATGCGTTTTGAGCCACGAAATGTATTCTTTTGCGTAGGGAATGGCCACAGCTTCGTAGGTATAGCGTAAGTAAATCGCATTGCCCGTACGCTTACTTTGGTTGTATAATCGGTATACATACGCGTTAATCATAGCAGGTTGAAACTCGGCATCTTCCACTTTCGACTTTATTTCACCGGGCTCACCAATAAAGTGATCGTACTTGATCTTCAAACCACCAGTAGCACAAATTTGAAATTTCACTTGTGGAGCGCTTTGAAGACCATAGGTATACCGATTGTTGAGTGTATCGTCTTCAAACATTTCGCCTTCTGCCACATAGGTCTGAGAACGCCCTTTGGGTTCGGAGACCAGCTTAATTTTTGGCGCGCCATTGGTAGAAATGGCAGAAATAGCCGTACCTCTGCGGACGGTGAATTGAATGTGTTTTTTCATAATCGGATATTCCTCAGCAAAGGGAATATTGATGATGTCGCTACATTCGGGGAGTAAAACAGGGCTGTAATCGGTCTTAATTTCTGTGAGGATATCGATTATATCTCCTACTTCTAGTCCTGAGATGGCTATTTTACGTTGGTTTTTACCTCCACGCACATACGTATTCCACCTCCTAGTTTTCCGACTACTGAGTTCTTCCTTGAAGGGTGTGGCAGCTTTCATGTCGATGATCACCTTTTTGCCATCCGCTTTGATGATTTGAATACCTGTGCGGTTGTTTTCATCCTCGCTAAAGTTGAATGAACCAAATTCTTCCACCGCAGCTTGATCGAGTAGCTTGATCTGACGTCTGATTTTACCCACAAAGTAGCCGTTGGTTGTTCCACCGTAATCAAAATCTACTCGTTCGGCAATGACTACCGCCGAACGGTTGAGCCACTTTTGTGGAATGGTTGCCGGTTTAAAAAGAGGGTCTTTACTGTCGAAGTCTTTAGCATTGGCTTCATTTTTTTGACGCGCATTGCGACGCTCAGAAGCTGTTTGCGCGAAGGCTGCACCCTGCAACAAGAGTACTAAAGCAAGGACAGAAACTAGTTTATTCATTGTGTCTGATTTTAATAATTGAAATAAAACGACCAGGACAAGCGCACCATGGGTCGGCTAATGGTGCCGAGGGCATAGGTTTGACTCGTCGAAGAATATTGCAGCGCCCACTCTACCGGAAGGTTGAAGGAGGTCCAACGCCTGAAATACACAGCTGCTACTGGTCGTATGATAGTCTTCGGTAACAATATATAATTGCTGCCAAAAAAATCTTCTTCTGATTCCCGGTGCCACGAATCGTTCATCCAGGTTCTTTCAACACCTACGCTAATGCCCCAACCATAATCTTTTTCTGTTTCGGCAGTACTGAACATACCATACGAATAATGAAGCATTAATGGCACATGTATCATAAGCGGGAAGCCGTAGGGATCAAACGATTCTAAACTTTCGTCTCCAGTTTTTGGAGGGATATAGGCACCAAAAGTTGGATTTATGGCTAAACCAATGCTATTGTCGTCGTTGATATTGAAGAGGCGTGCATAAATTGGGATGTTTAACCCGATGAACGCCGCATTTCCTCCGTTTCGCTTGGTGGTGTCGAGCGTTATGGTACCGTTTAAATCGGTTAAAGTAGTAATCTTCATCGTGCTTGGAACACTCACGATGCCGGAACTAAGTCCAGCGCCAATGGTAACTCGCTGCCCATACAATTGGCCAGAGGTAACACTTAGGGTAAGTATAAAAACAAAAATGAAACTGTTTTTTCCGGAATTTATCGGCATGGAAGTACTTTTTGAATAGAATAGAGAAATCGACTGGTTATTGAATTGGCAAACGCACTAGTGATTGATAGCGCTGCTTGTCACTTTTGATTTTGGATAATGACTTGGTTCCCCAAGAAGGCTTTCATGGTCTTGATATCCTGATTCCATAGGTCAAACTCGGCCTTTTTGATGATGTAATCCAATAATTCAATGGTATACACGATTTCCACCACCTTCCCTTGATTCACGAGCTGTGCTTGTGCATCGTACTTGTATTTGGGTCGGGCAATGGTCACCTTTTCGGGCAGATAGCTTACCGTATAACCAGCTGGAATGGTGTACCGTAGGGTATCGGAATAGTAGCGTTTAAAATCGAACGAAACCGCCGCATCGCGCTTTTTGGGAAGCTGGAATACCTTTATTTGGTTGTAAATGCTGGTGGGTAGATAAATCTCCTTATCCACAAGGGTTGCCTGCCCCTGGAAAAGAACTTTTGCTTGTAGAAGAATGGGCTTTTCAAAGTCGTCGTTGACTTGGTACTTCAGCTCGCTGAAACCTTTGAATGCTTGACCGGCACTCATGTAGCGCTCCACTAGCTTAGGCTGGTCCTTCACTGCCGTTTTGTTGTAGACAACCCGAAATAAGCTTCTGTTGTATCCGTGCAGCTGCTGCTTTTGGCTGCCTTCCAGGGTGCCGTCGGTTGGATTCACGGTCAAGTCAAAACGGTTGGTTATGGCATTTTGCTTACTCGGCTGTACAGGAACCTGGTAAATCTCATAGTCTTTTTTACCTTTCCCTTCTATGAATACCTCTTGGCCTTGCAAGAAGTCGGGGATTTCATAAAGCGGTTGGAAACTTGCCGTGCCATCTAAAAATAACCAACTGTTTTTGTGGCGTACCGCTGCAATCATGTGATTGCTGCTGGTAATGGTAGGTATACTCTTGGGTAGCGGACTGTGTTCGCGGGTGCCGATCCAAACCAAACGGGCATCAAAACCTGCCAATACGAGCATCTCTTTAAGCAAGTTGGCTTTGCCTTTACAGTCGCCATATTTTTTTTCGTATACGTTTTGGCAAGCATCGGGTACGAAGGCTGCCCAACCGTCCAAAAATGCGATATACCGTATGTTTTGCTGAACCCAAGCGTAAATGGCGGCTAATTTTTGCTCTTCCGTTTTCCCGGCAGTGAGCTCGTTAACCAATGGCCTGAGTTTTTCGGGGCGATTTGGTGTTTTATCGGCTAGTTTTTTATTCCAGGCATAAATGTCGGCAGCGTCTTTATAAAGTTTGGTGCTTGGTTTACCCTTCCCATTGCTTAGCTCCTCGGGTATAAGCAAGATAAAGGGCAGGTAATGCTGCGCCCCCGGAGTCCAACTTTCATCGGTATAAGCAGGAACGTCGCGAAGGGTAAAGGTGTAAATGATGTTTTTTCCCTTGGTGACTTTTTTCTCCTCGAGCTGGTAGTTTTCGAAGTTGAATTTCTCAAAACGCACCTTCAAATCCTCAGGAAGCTCAATTACCCATGTAACTTCTTCGGCCGGAACGCCTTCTACAAAGCCAAAATCGCTACCGTATAAAATAGATAGCACCCGTGTTCGAACGATACCGCCCATGATCGATCCCGGATAATCAATCTCCTGGTAGAAAGAATGAATCCGGTAATTCGAATGAAATACACCTTGACTTTCGATTGGAATTATGGTAGGTGGCATTTTAAAGGGTTCCAACTCCTTCTTGTCGCGCATCCAAAAATTTGTGCCGTCAACTTCCGAGAAATCATTTAAGCCATATTGGTACTTGATGCCACGCTCATTGCTTACCGATATACGCTCAAACTTGGTTTCGTACTCCCAAGTAAATGGGTCGCTCCCATCGCTAGGAGCTTTGCCCAACGTAACAGTCGTTTTGCGGCTAAGGTCAACGAACTTGGCGTCGGGAAACTTGGCTTTCGCACGTTTGTACTCTTCTTCATTTTTAATTTCAAGCCTGATTTGAGCAACGGCCCAAATGGGGTTGATCAAAAGCAATAGCAAGCCTAAAGAAAGCGTAGCAAGATTTTTAACTGCCATATACTGTTTCATGTATCCGATATTTAATGGGATGGAGCTTTTATTTTATTAGTTTGTGGTTAGTTGTCAGCATTTGCATGCGCTGTGCTGTTATGCTACACCATACCCCGATGTAGGGTAGCGCTTGCAACTGTTCCGCCGATTTTAGGCCCTGCTTTTTTGTCATTGAAAAAGGGTACGTTCACCGATAGTTGCCGTATGCTGTTGGCACGCCTTTGTTCCGCCTACTCAACCACACCCTGTGCTTTTATTCGGTCGGGAGTTGATTTTAGCGAAACAAAGCTGCCATGTTGCGTGATTTTGCACGCTTAAAGCTTTTCGCCAGCCTCAGCCCTGCTCAACCCAATTGCACTCAAAGGGCATGCACCGCGTTTCAAGCGTTCGGGCGAATGCCTTCCTTTCAGACATTTAAGTAGAACGCGCTGTTTTCTTTAGAAATTGAGCGAGCGAGATAGGGTTAAGAACGAAACACTTCGGTTGTGACTTATTCCACCCAAATCTTCGGATCCAAAAGAATGGCTCAGCTTCACCGAATAAAGCGTATTGGCAGGCCCCCAGAAACGAAAGCTCAACTGTGCTGTGGGTAAAAACAACATGCTTTTGCCTTCTTCCAAATAGGTGGGTTTGTCGGGAGTCAATTGGTAATGGGCTAATAAACCAAGGCCAAGACTAAATCCATAGTCCATGCTCGCATCTACGCTGCTGAAATTCCCATAATTGAATTGGGCTATCAAGGGCGATTGTAGCACAAAACCAAAGTTGGCGCCAGAACCTAATTCACTACCTATCCCGTAACCTGCAGTAGGCTCGATGTGAAAACCCACCGTCATTTCGTCTCCCACGGGAATGACCTGTGCATCAACCGAAACTCCTAAGGATACAAAAAGCTGTGATTCGGAAGGTGTAAGAACAGGCAATGAGCCAACTTCTCTGATATTTGGTGCATTAAATGCTCTTCCAATGGATAGCGACGTTCCGTAAAATACGTTTTGTGCAAGCACAGCAAAGGTTGAGCAAGTTAGTCCGATGGAGAGGAGTAGAATTTTTTTCATAAACTTTCGATTGTTTTTCTAAAATAGTTATTGGATATGACTTATTCGTTTTGGTTGTTTGTTGCTTAGATACTTTGGATTTACATGAATAAGCTGGTAAGTGTTGTAATTACTCAAGCATAAGTAAAATCACTTACCAACGACATTTCAATTATAAGCAAGGAAAGCTTCTAACACCAAATAACTAGTGAAATTTTTTAAAAAATCATCTTTTCTTAAAGTTGCATCTATCCAAACCGGGCTCTTTTCAAGTCGCTTTATTTCGGCTGAGCCAGTTTAGCATTACCTGATGCTCAAGCGCAGGACCAATCGAAACTGCAGCTGTGTTGGTGAATCTTACCGATTAGGTATGCATACCCCCTGGTACGACCAGCATAGCCGCTTGTTCAACCCACTCGGCTAGCACCGGAGCACAAGAACCCACCGACTTTGCCGCCGGCATGTACCTGCTGCGCGTGGTGAGCGATGGCCGCGCGTGGCAGCAGAAGGTGATTATTTCGCGCTGATTAGCCTTTTTTCCACTTGATGGTACAGCCAATGGCCTTGGTGAATGCCAGTTCGGGCTGTTCGCCTTTGAGCAAGGCCTCTACGGCTGCTTCTACGTACTTTTTCTCGGCTTTGGCGGCATCTTCGGTATGGTCGTCGATGGCGCCGATGTAGCGCACCACGAAGCGACTTTTTTGGCGCTCGAGCACAAATACGTGTGGGGTGCGGGTAGCGCCGTAGGCACGGGCCACGTTGGAATTTTCGTCGATGAGGTAAGGAAAGGGATAGGCTTTGGCTTGCGCCCGTTCAACCATTTTTTCGAACGAATCTTCGGGTTGTATGTGTGGGTCGTTGGGGTTGATGGCGATGACGGGATATCCCTGGGGCCGGTATTTTAGGTCGAGTTGGATGATGCGCTGCTCGTAGGCCTGCGAATACGGGCAATGGTTGCAGGTAAATACCACAATAAATCCTTTGGCTGCCTTGTCGTCTTTGAGCGAAACCAGCTTACCGTCGACGTTTTTGAGGCGGAAGTCGGTAGCACGATCGCCGGGTTGGTATTGGGCGAAGCTGTTGAGGCTAGCGGTGAGGAAGGCGCAGAGGAGTAGGAATTTAGTCATTTTTGGGGAGTAGGTCTTTCACGGTTTGCAGCAGTTCTGCAGCAGTTAACGGTTTTTCGGCCAGTCCTCGTGCGTTTTCGCTCACAAAAAGTGTTGCGGGGATGGCACCACTCCAATATTCGCTCACCAGCGGGATCCAGCTGTTGGCATCGGCGGCATCGAGCTGCACCACCTCGGCCCAGGGCAGCTGTTCGCGCACAAAGGGGATGAGCACGCTGTCGCGTTTCGACATAAAATCGAGGCTCACCAGTACGATGCGCACATTGCGTTGCTGCAGCTGGATGCTGTCGTGCAGCTCGCGGAAAGCGGGTAGCTCTTCGAGGCAAGGTTTGCACCAGGTGGCCCAAAAGTTTAGGATGGTGAGCTGACCGCTCACCGGCTGCATGGCCGCATTGAGCTGGCCAGTATTCCAAATGGCGGGCGCTTGGCCAACACTAAACTTGGCCAAAAACAGGAGACCGACGAATATACTGCGTAGGAGCATCCGGTAAAGATACGGAATAGATGCCGCCCAAGCAGAGGCGACCTACGCAAGCGGCCAAAGCGCCGTTGGCGGTGTATAGTTTAAGCTTGAAGGCCAGCGGAGTAGGTACCGCCGCAGCGCAGCAGCAGCCGACCCATCGCCTGTTGTTTTTTCGACGATTGTGTTTTGTACTTTGTATGCCGTTTGTTACATTGCTGGACGAAACTAAACTTCGCGGTTGATGGTGGGTGAGGGGCGAAATAAGCTTCGGAGATAAACAAGTTGTCTCTAAAGCTTGAGAGACACTATTAACAATGAACCAACTGATTAAACAAATGAGCATTAAGACAAATATTCAATGTGAAAATTTGGCTCCGTTGGAGAAATTGACCGAAGAAATTAATTCGGGTTCATTGCAAATTGCAGTCCTTGCAAACAACGGAAGCGGTAAGACATTCCTTAGTCGCATATTTAGATTACTGGAAAAAAATAATCCTCCAATTGTTTTGGAGAATGGTAAAGCCGAAACAGATAAACTCATCACCTTTGAAAAGAGCACATGCAAATTTTCATTCAAAATCACAGAGACAAGAGACAATGTTCCGACAGTTAAAGAGGATATTACGATTACACTTAACAAAGGAGTAATTCCTAAGCTACCAATAACAAACTACATTTATCATTGTTTCAATGAGGACTACATTGAGCAAAATATTCAAACATTAAGTTTTGACAAAGACGGAAATGTAGTAGGTTACATTTTGGGAAAGACAAACATTGATGTTTCAAATGAAGAAGAGGAATTAAAAAAGAAAAAAGAATTAAAAATATCTTTGGTCGACAAAACAAAATCAGAAATATCAAAATTCATTGACGATAAAATTGGGAATATTCCAAACATTCGTAGATTAAATGAATTCAGCTATCTAACTTTTGAAGGTATTGCAAACGGAATAACCGGCCCATTGATAGATTTAACCAAATCGTATGAAGAACTAATTAGTGATTACAACAAGATAAAATCTGTTCCAGAAAATTTGGCTGACATCCGGCCAATTGCACAATTTACAAGTGATGATTTGTTTGTAGCCGAAATTACAAGCGCATTAGAAAGGGAATTCACCTTAGGTTCGTTTGCAGAGGGTTTTAAGCAAAAGATAAAATCAAAACAAGACTTCATTGAAACTGGCTTAACATTAACAATCGACAAATCTTGTCCATTTTGCGAGCAAGAATTAAGCAAAACTGCTCTAATTCTTATTGACCAATACAACAAGTTTATTCAAGACCAGGAAGCACAAACAATAAAACTCCTCAATAGTTACAAGGAAAGAATTCACGGAGTTCTTATACTTGCTAGAGCAACTAGCAATGAAATAAATAAATCCGCTATTGAGTTCAATGATTACAAAACAAAATACATTCCTTCATTAGAAAATGTTTCCCTCACTACAATAAGTAATGAAAAACTTAGTAAAGAGTTGGAATTTTTGGTTAAAGACATTGATAAGAAAATAACGGATATAAGTAAATCCATAACCCCAAATAAAAGTATTCTATATAGCATCAAATCGGAATTACAACATATTTCAAAAACTGTAACAAATAACAATGAAAAAATACATAACATTAACGATAAGAAGAACAGCATTGCCGAGGAGAACATATCTGTAAGGAGAAATTTGTGTAAGGTAGTTTTCAACGAGCTTATCAGTGCTCACAAAACAAATTTTGAAACAATTTCGAAACTTGATGGGGAGATTTTAAAACTGCAATCAGAAATTAGGACCAAGAAGGAGCAACAGAAAATTAGTAAGAAGGATAAGGTTGCTGCAACGGTAAAAAGCGTTCTAAAATTCTTCTTTTCCGAAAAATATACACTTGATGAAGATACATTCAGGCTTGTGATTAATAAGAAAATACTTGACGAAGGACAAGCAAAAGAAGTTTTAAGTGCAGGCGAAAAAAATGTAATTGCATTTGCATACTTCTTGGGTGATGTTCATCTAAAAATTGATAGTGAAGATGATTACAGCAGATTGTTTTTTATTATTGACGACCCCATTTCAAGTATGGACTTTAATCATGTTTACTCACTAAGCGGAGTAATTAGAAATTTGAAGGACATTATTAACAACAACCGTGAGAGGTTTATCATCTTTACACACAACATGGAATTTATGAGAGTGTTGGTTGGTAACAACATTGCAAAGAAAAGTTTAGTCTTGAAGAACGCAGAAATTGTTGAGTTCAACAATAACATGACCGTTCCATACATCAATCATTTAATTGACATTCTAAAAGTTTCCCAAAAGACCATTAAGCCAACGCATACGACACCCAACTCAATCCGACATGTCATTGAAACACTTTCAAAATTTGAAAACCTAAAGGATTCAAAGGATAGTATTGACAAATTTATTAAAGACTTTGTCCCTGACGATTCAAAGACTTACACATTGATTCAAGATCTATCCCATGGAGGTTGGAGAACAGAACAAGCTCCAATTCATGAAGACGATTTTATTGAAGTTTGCTCAGCGATCATTGAAATGGTAGACAAAAAATATAAAGGGCAAATAGCCTATTGTAACTCATTATCATGACTACACAACTTCTCCATAACAGTAGCCCAGCCGCCAACACGGGTTTTGCGTCAGGCGGGGTGACGTGCAAACTTGGAGCTTTGTGCTTCTATTCAAGTGCAGTGCTAGTTGACAGTTTTGTGCTGGCCTGCATACCTGCGGGCAGGCAGGGAAGCCCGCCACGGCGCCAATCGCCAAAACTTTAGTGCCAATGCTTAGACGACCGACAACGACTTACAAGCACCTCGAAAATAAATGAGTAATTTAGAAGAAAATACTGCCGTGCAGACTACCAAAACAGACCTGAGTGCTTTAAATGACCGACAAAGGGACGCTGTTATTAGCGAAAACAAACGACTTTTGGTTTTGGCAGGTGCGGGCTCCGGAAAGACAAAAACCCTACTTCAAAAACTCGTTTACTTAATCGAGGAAAAAGGTGTAAGCCCTTCAAATATTTTGGCGATTACGTTTACAAAAAATGCGACCAATGAAATGGTTGACCGACTAATTATTACAGCGGACGACTCCAAAGAATATGAAAACATATTGTTTGATAAATACAAATCAAAAGCCGACAAAGACGCTGCTCGTTATTCTTACACCAAAAAATATAAATGGGTTGACTCTTTAACCGTTAAGACTTTTCACAGCTTATGCTACGGAATACTTCGCAACTATGGAGTTAACGAGTTCGATAATAAATTTAAAATAATTGGAGAAGAAAAAAGAGAGGAGGATGACGAATTATCCAAACACGTTGCTCCCGAAACGACCTTCGAGGTTTTTTACAAAACATTAATCGAACTATGTGATGATACTCAATATTTGCTCGACCTTAAAAAATATATTCTCGACTACATTATTGATAAAATCCATATCGAGAAAAAGCAGAAACTACAATTACCAAAAGACGGCAAATATTATACAACTTTAAATGGCGACAAGGTTCGCTCTAAATCAGAACAGTATATTGCAGACTGGCTATACCGACACAGTATTCCTTATGAATATGAGCCACTATTAAATGTTAAAGATTTTGATTTTCATCCAGACTTTTTTATACCCGATGCTAATCTTTACCTCGAACACATAAGTAATAAAAGTTACAGCACGCGGGACAAAGAAGGACAGTTTCAAAAAGGCAATTTACTTCTGGTAAAGACCTTTGAGAGTATGACAACTGATAGTGCTTTGTTTAATCATACTTTAGACAAAGTAATTAAAAACCGACTTCCTTCTGACTTTAATAAGTACCGAACTTTATTATTTAAAGAGGAGTTCAACAAATATCACGAAGATGTAAAGGATTTTATTTTTCAGGTAATGAGAATTACCGATATGATTAAAGTCGAAAATACCGACATCAAATCAATCCTCGATAAATCCCAACAAGACCAACACGAAAGGATTAGAGCATTTTATAAAGTCGCTCTTCCAATAGTTGAAAAATACATTCAATATTGCGTAAACAAATCCTATCTTGACTTCAATGATTTAATTTCAACAACTATTTCTCTCTTTAAAAATCAAGCTGACATCGTCCATCAGTTCCAAAAAAAGTATCAATATATTCTCGTTGACGAATTTCAAGACGTTAATAATTTACAAGTTGAATTAATTAAACTGCTACTAACTGACGAAACTCAATTGTTTTGCGTAGGAGACGACTGGCAAAGCATTTACGGTTTTAGAGGTTCAAATGTTAGTTATATTGTTGAATTTGAAAAACATTTTGCTAATTCAAAAACTATAAAACTAAACCTCAATTACAGAAGCACTCAAAACATTGTTGGCGCGAGTAACGAAGTTATCAAGCATAATAAATTCAAAGTTGACAAAGAAGTCTCGGCATCAAAAAAGTCTGAACAAAAAATAGTTGTATTTGCTGGAAGTCAAGAAGAAGAAAATATCAATTACTGTGTTGGCAAAATCCGTGAACTTCTCGAGGATGGAATAAAAAATGACGAAATTCTTTTTCTTTATCGTAGAAGCAAAATGTTTTCGCCATATTTTCATCGTTTCAAGTCCGAAGGAATAAAAGTTCAAGGTAAAACAATACACGGTTCAAAAGGTCTTGAGGCAAAAGTGGTTTTCATACTTGGTCTGACAGAAGGAAGCGGAGGCTTCCCCGATATTTGGTTAGAGGATAGAATATTTCAAGTAATCAAAAAAGCAGACCACGACTTATTACTCGAAGAAGAAAGACGTTTGTTTTATGTTGCAATTACAAGAGCTAAGGACAAATTATTTTTGATCACAGAAAAGGGCAACGAATCAAGTTTTTTAAAAGAAATCCCGGAAAACTTTACAGTACGGACAAGTTTGTCAATCAAATCTGTCGTTGACAAAATTATTCTTTGTAGAAAATGTTCGAGCCAATTAGAAAAATTGTGGCGTGTTTGCCCATATTGCGAGACAAAAATAGAGTGATAAAGCAGAGGCATTAACACGGGTTTTGCGTTAGTGGGGGTGATCCGTCAGCAGACGGACAGGCTGTGCAAACTTGGAGCTTTGTGCTTCTATTCAAGTGTAGTGCTGGTTGACTGTTTTGTGCTCCCCTGCCTGCTTGACGCAGTCAGGCAGGGAAATCCGCCACTACGCCAAGCGCCAAACGTTATCGTTTGGTGAAGAAACCAGCCCGCAAATAGTACTTTTGGTTTTTTTCGACAAACAAACCAACCCTAAGCAAAACCAAACGAGCCATTTTCCAACATAGCGCATGACAACATCTAAACTGACACCGACAAGTTGTTGAAAAATATGTTCAATATATTGCACCATTCGATAGCAAGATTTTTAACTTTCAGGTAAATATTTAGCAGCGCGGGCAACGCTATAAATTCTGCAAACAAACAAATGAGGGCAAATAAACTAGGACAAGGACAGAAATTTCGCACACAGTTACTAGACGAAATTCCAGCCCAACTTTATGCTGTTTTAGAAATTAACCTAAACGATGAAGGGCCAAGAGCCGACATCAAAGTATTGAACACAGATCTTTCCTGCCTTCCTTTTAATACAGTTGTGCTTTACGGCTTAGGAGTTAGTAAAGCTGATACAGCTGACCTCGTAGGACTCGAAGTAAAAATCAAAAAAGCCAACTATTCACCAGGTACAGTTAAAGTTGTGAAGGTGAGCGAACAGAAAATCATGCTCGGCTTGACAAATGGAGTTAAAGGAGTTAAAACTAATGTGAGGCTGAACATTGCGGATGAAACTGGGAAAGAACATACCGGAACTTTGTAAGTAAACTAATCACAATTTCATGCCTACAGAATTATCCGCAGCAGAATCTCAAATTAAAGATTATCGCCTAAAACTAGGTGATAAAATCAGGCAGGTGCGTGAAGAAAGAGGTTACAGCCAAGAACACCTTGCGGATATGATGGACATCAACCGCTCCACTATTTCAAAAATTGAAAACGGGAAATTCAGCATTACGGTCGACTACCTGGTGCGATTTTCCATTTTCCTAGATTATGAATTTAAAGTTGTAGAAAAGTAAAGATATGGACAAGCTAACAGCAGAACAAAGAAGAAAGAATATGCAAGCGGTTAAAGCCTCGGGCTCTAAGATTGAAACTGCTCTTGCAAAAGCATTGTTTGCTCAAGGTTTGCGATATAGAAAGAATGACAGAACAGTTTTTGGGAAGCCTGATTTAACCATTAAGAAATATAAACTTGCCGTTTTTGTTGACAGCGAGTTTTGGCACGGTAAAGATTGGGAAACAAGAAAGTTTGAACATAAAAGCAATCAAGAATTTTGGCTAACTAAAATTGAACGCAACATAGAGCGAGATAATGAGGTTAACGTAAGACTCATTGCAGAAGGTTGGAAAGTATTAAGATTTTGGGGTAAAGACATTACCAAAAATCTTGACAAATGTATTAATAAAATTCAAAAGACTATAAATGAAACTGAAAGAAAAAATATCGATTGACGAGTTTGACGGAAAGCGGTTTCAAATCAGATTAGTTGAAGCAGTTCCCGCTAATCAAAAGAAAGCTGTTATTACTCATTATCTCCACAATATTGATAATGGAGTAGCAAAGCATTTCAAAAAAGAAGCGATGAAATATTTGAAAGAGTATGTTCAATTCCAAGAGGAAGAAAACAGTTTTTCAATGGTTGCAGAGGATGCTTTGCAACAGTTACTATTTGAAGTAAATGATGTTCCATTTCCAACACCTGAAAATTACACTTTCAAATTCATAGACTTATTTGCCGGCATTGGTGGTTTCAGAATGGCAATGCAAAATTTAGGTGGCAAATGTGTTTTTACCAGTGAGTGGGACAAGGAAGCACAGAGAACGTACAGAGCAAATTTTGGTGAAGTCCCATTTGGTGATATTACTAAAGAACAGACTAAAATGTTTATTCCAGACGGATTTGATGTTTTATGTGCCGGTTTTCCTTGTCAAGCATTTTCTATTGCCGGAAAACGTGGAGGATTTGAAGACACGAGAGGAACACTATTTTTTGATGTTGCAGAAATTATAAGACGTAAACAACCAAAAGCGATTTTTCTTGAAAACGTAAAAGGTTTAAGAAATCATAATGGTGGAAAAACTTTGGCAACAATTTTAAACGTTTTGAGAAATGATCTGGGTTATTTTGTTCCTGAGCCACAAATTTTAAATGCAAAAGACTTTGGCGTTCCTCAAAACAGGGAACGAATTTTTATAGTTGGCTTTCATAAGAGTACGGCAGTTAAAGAGTTTGAATACCCAAAACCACTTGACAAAAAAGTAAAGTTTGCGGATATAAAAGAGGAGAATGTTCCGCCAACAAAATTCTACCTATCAACTCAATATTTACAAACACTCCATAATCACAAGTCAAGACATGAAAGTAAAGGAAACGGGTTTGGTTTTGAGATTATTCCTGACACAGGAATTGCCAATGCAGTTGTTTGTGGAGGTATGGGCAGAGAAAGAAATTTGGTAATTGACAATAGAATTAAGGACTTTACTCCCACTACCCACATAAAAGGTGAAGTCAACAGAGAAGGAATCCGTAAAATGACACCACGTGAATGGGCAAGGCTTCAAGGTTTTCCTGATAACTTTTTAATCCCTGTTGCAGATGCTTCGGCTTATAAACAGTTTGGCAACTCTGTTGCTGTTCCTGCAATTCAAGCAACCGCTGAGCAAGTTTTAAAATCCGTAAAAATCAAAATATTAAAATGAGTAAATTAAATCAACTAGGAATAACAATAGGAGCAAATAACAAAGCAGAAGTTGTTTTTGACAGTTTGTTTCCGAGTTTTTTAAATGTGAAATACAAAAAACCTTCTGACTACATTTCAACGTATTGGGAAGCATTTCAAAAACACCCTGAAGGAAACAATAACCTTAATGGAAAAATCTTTGAATACATACTTGCAACTTTATGTGTTAGAGAAAACATTTTACCACTTTATATGAGTGCTAAAGTAGCTTTCGTGCCAAATGTAATTTATGACTTAATGTTCTACACAGCAGAAAGAGGACCAATTTGCATTTCAGCTAAAACAAGTTTACGTGAACGATATAAACAAGCTGACTTAGAAGCAATAGCATTAAAATACGTTCATAGAAAAGCATTAAGTTTTTTAGTAACACTTGAAGAAAACGAGGCGAGAAGTGTAAAAGCAAAAATAAAAAGTGGTGATATAATTGGACTTGATAATGTTGTAGTAGCGACAAGTAATGAATTTAATGAACTCATAGAGGAACTTAAATCCTACAAATTTTCAGAACCACCGACAGTTAAAGTAATTGTGAGCAACCAAAAAATAACTATTGAAAAAGTAAAAGCATTAAAATCATGAGTGACAAGCAATTAATAATGTCTTTCGAGGCAAACACCATACAGCATCTTGGTGTAAAAATGTATTCCACAATTCCTCCTGCATTGGCAGAATTAATTGCAAACTCATACGATGCTTGTGCTACTGAGGTCTATGTAAAACTCTATGATGGTGAAGAAAAGAAAGTAATTGTTCAAGACAATGGAATAGGAATGTCGTTTGACCAAGTAAACGACTATTTTTTAAGAATTGGAAGGAACAGACGAGTAGAAAAACAAGTTTCTGCCTGTAATAGAATTCCAACAGGTAAAAAGGGACTTGGAAAATTAGCATTGTTTGGAATCGGTGATACAGTGAATATTATAACTTGCCAAGGTGAAGAAGCAGTAAGTTTCATAATGGATTGGGAAGAAATAAACCAATGGGAAAATGGCAAACCATATACACCCAAATTTGAAATATTACCCAAAGGTCAAGTAGAAAAAGGGACAACAATTACCTTATCAAATCTTAAACGAAAAACGGGGTTTCCTTTAAATGATTACGCAGAAAGCATTGCAAAGCTTTTCAATTTCAATGATAAGTTTATTGTTTATTTATCATTAAACGATGGTGAACCTATCCTAATAGACAACAAACTTAAATACAAAAATGTTGAGCCGGAGTTTGAATGGGACATAGTTAAGGTTGCAAATTCAAATCCGTTAAAATATAATGACAGTGATAAAATTACAGGTAATATAATTACAACCGAGAAGCCATTAAAAGCAAATCTTAGAGGGATTACTCTATTTGCCAATGGACGAATGGTAAATAGTGCAGAATTTTTTGGCCCATCAGAATCAAGCCACTTCTTTTCTTACGCAACAGGCTGGCTAAATATTGATTTTATTGATAATTGGGAAGAGGACGTAATTTCCACTAATAGACAATCAATAGATTGGGAAAATCCTCTAACAAGCGAATTGAGAAGTTATTTAGCAAGCTGTATTGCCATTATTGAGAAAGAATGGAGAGAATTGAGAAAAGAAAAAAAGAGAAAAACTATATCCGCAAAAACTAACGTTGATGTATCAAGTTGGGTAGAAACACTTGCAGGTGATGTAAAGGATAATGTTGATACTTTGATTAATATCTTAGACGATACACCAGAAATTTCGGAGGACACACAGCAAAAATCAATAAAGTTACTTTACAGCCTTGTTCCTGAATACCCAAATTTACATTGGCGTCATCTACATCCCGAAATACAAAATGCTGCTGAATCCGATTATAAGAAAAGCGATTTTTACAGAGCGTTTATTGAAGCCGTAAAAAGATATATAAACAAGGTAAGAGCTAAATCTAAAAGCACAAATGCTACTGACCACGGAATGATGGGTTCGGAATTTGGCTTAGGAAAAGTTCTTCAAGTAGCCGCAAAATATAATAAACCTGACGGAACAGCATTTCACGCTGACACTTATAAATGCATAGAAGAAGGTCAGAAATATTTATCAATGGGGATAGTGTCAGGTGCACGAAATCCAGTATCTCACGAAGAAATATCTGATTTAAAAGATTCAGGTCTTTTCACAGAAAAAGATTGCTTAGATATGTTGAGCCTGCTTTCACATTTATTTAAAAGATTAGATGATGCTAATCCAGCACCATAGCATTGGTGGCACATTTGCAAAACCGCAGAAGCCAACGCTGCAAACCAAGCTTTGTCAAAGAGCTTGCAAATGAAGCCTTCCTATTCTAAGTAAAAATTAATTATATTCTACTTCGTTTACAAGCCGTTATTATTACCTATCTTTTAACAAGTATCGCTTGTATTGAGACAATTGTCTAGGTTCTTCGAGAAACGGACGGTAGTTTCATCCAGTTGAATGTATTTATTACAAAAGGATGCTAAAAAGCAATGGAATTACTTGAGACAACAGCAATATCGCATGAAATTGAACGCATAATCAATGAAAGCATCGATTATGTAATTATAGTTTCTCCGTATTTAAAAATAAATAACCGACTTAAGCCAAAGCTTGCCAATTGTTTCTCACGAAACCAAAAAAATTTAATTATTTATCGTGAAAACGAACTTTCGGTAGAGGATAAAAAATGGCTAGACTCTTGTACCAATGTAACTTTAATTTCAGTCAAAAATCTTCATGCTAAATGTTATCTGAGTGAGAATTCGGCATTAATAGCATCAATGAACCTCTACGATTACTCACAAATTAATAATCATGAAATAGGTGTTAAAATAACTATTGACCAGAATGAAAAGGAAATGAACGAGCTTTTAGAAATAATTAGTTTGATCATTAGGACTGATCACCCATCTTTCGATTTTTCTGGTTATAGTGCGATAAAGCGAGAATATACGATGGGAAGCTTGTATAAGGAAATAACTGCTAAATATGAATTTCCTCAAAAGCACAAAGGGTCTGACAGCACTTATGAATTTATGTGTCAAATAGCTATTAAGTATCACAAGTTTGATGAAGAAGATTTCAAGCTTGATAAATCAGCTATTAAAAGGATAACTTTATTGGACCCCAAAGTTTACGGGATGTTGAGAAGGGAGATCATTAAGGTTGGCCAATCGAAAATATAGCCTTCTGCATTTGACAACCGGTAGTTATACGATTTCGGGTGCTGTGTAAACCCCACTGCTAACTTGAAACCAAAAAATAGCCCCCGAAAGACGGCTTGAAGTCTATACCAAAAGCAGCTAGAATCATACGTACTCATATGTTTAAACAAGTCGATAGAATGACTTATTTTTCTGATTAAAGGAGTTATCAAACCTGAATCACGTGCTACATGAATCAACCCGCGTGTTGGGTCATGCACAAAGCCCGCAAACGCAAATAACCACAGCCTGTCCGTCCGCTGACGAATCACCTTCCATCACTCGGCCAAGGCGGTGGTAGGAATGGCTGGTGTTTTGTACTTTGTGGGTTGTTGGGTAGCTTGCCATACGAAGTGAACAATTGCTTAGGCTGTTGGCGGAAGTAGCGGTACGCCGTTGCGTTTCGCTAATGCATTACATCGCTTCTAACAGCAAAAATGCTACGACATTTTCAGATGATTACGCAACATGGAATGTGTGCAACAAAATGATGTATAAAATACGATGACTAAAAATATACGACCTGTTATTCAAGCCGACCTTGACGGATTAAAACATGTGCTTGACTCTTGTGGGCTATTTCCGTCGGAATATTTAGACGAGTTGATTTTTGACTATTTCAACCATGCGAACACCCAAGACATTTGGTTTACGTGCATCGACAAGCATGTACCCGTGGCGATTGGCTATTGTGTTCCTGAAAAGTTGACCAAAGGCACCTACAATTTACTGGCTGTTGGCGTATCGGCGCATGCGCAAAGACAAGGTATCGCACAAGCGATGATGAACTTTATTGAGCAACACCTAAAAAGCAAGGACGGCCGAATTTTAATCGTTGAGACTTCGAGCGACGATGCACAAATTGGGGCTAGAAATCTTTATCAAAAAATTGGTTACACGCAGGAAGCTGTGATCAGAGACTTTTGGGATGAAGGAGAAGATAAAGTTGTGTTTTGGAAAAAGTTGTAGTTGGCTAGTTTTAGAATGACCCGTTCAGCCGGTCGCCAGCCGAACGGTGTAGTTCGTTGGGCGGGTTAATGGGGGAGTCAAGTCCCGAGCTTGAGCCACAAGTAGTGGGGCAGCCTAGGTTTCCCTATGCAATCCGCGAAGGTTGTGATGTTTGTGTTTGGTTTTTGGTACTCAGTATGCAGTTTGTTAGCTTGCTAGCTGGAGGAAAGCTTTGCCCATGCTGCTGATTCAGGTGTATGGACGATTTTTTCCTGCGCCGCACACAAATAACTGGCAAGCTTAACAAAAAAATCATGGTTAAGAGGGGTTAACCTCCCGAAGGTGACAAGCAGTAAAGTGGAGTCCAGTTACCATGTATTCGATAAACGGGGCGAAAACCGAAAAGCCAAACGAGTAGGTAAAACTAAAACCCAATTCATATGAAAACACAATTCACAATTTTAGCCATAGCAGGAACGCTATTGGCCTTCAGCAGCAAAGCGCAGACTAATGTACAAGATACGCTAAAATTTTATATCTCAGTACCTCGTTTCGACGGTAAAGGCTTTACCATAAGTTTCGCAAATATTTTTATCAATGGCGATAGTGTAACAACATCGTTAACTTGGGCTCCACTTAGTACTCCTGGTGCTTCGTATGCAACTGAATTACGCGACAATATTATAGCTTTTACTCCTGCAACAAATGAGGGTTGGCGAGTAAATCTGCTTGATTTGAGAGATTATAAACAAAAGAAATCAGAATCACTTCCTATTTCTCCTACCGTCTTGACAAGCGATAGCAATTCCATCTTTGTTGGTAGTATTAACGATGGTCGAATAATTAAACTAAAACCCGATTTATCTATAGATGCAAGTTTTACACGCTCAATTAGCGAGAAATACGGTTGCTATCATTTAGAAGTAGATAGTGGAGTATTGTATGCATTCTTCGCAGATAGATATGGATATGATAATAGTATATATGCAATCGATAGATTTAATGGAAACATAATAGGAACTTTTAATGCTGGGAATTTTAATAGGTTTGCCATTCGTAATGGAAAAATATTGCTAGCCAAGACTCGTCGTGATAAAGGAAACAGCGCTACCATTAAAGTACTAAATGCCAGAAAAATATATCAAGGAGGCGCTTTACTCTCGGTAAGTTTTACTCAAATAGGCAGAGATACATCATTGAGTTCTTACGTATCGGGTTTTCATATTGGTTTGGATGGTTATGGTTATGGTTTATTTTATCCAGGTCAATTGGGAAAGTTTAATCTTTCTGACGGAACGCTGGTGAGTACTCAAGCAATCCAAGCGCAATTAGCTTATATGACTGTTCCATTCCAAATGTTTACTACGTCAACTAAAGCAATCATCTTTTGGAGAGTAGACGGTCAAGAGGGAGCGTCTCAGGTTGTGATTAGCAATTTAAATACACCTAACACTATATTAGGAGCTCAAAATACAGGAATAAATAAAGGGGCTCTTATATTACTCAACAAATAAGACAGAATCTACTATACGTGAAGTTCCAAGGCAAAAAAGAGTATAATTCAAAATAAATTAACACAGCGACACAGAGTTACAGAATTTAACAAAAAAATGGAGTTGAAGAATTAATACAACAGCATTATTAGTTTATTTCCTCTGTATCTTCTGTGTCAAAGTGTTTTGTTATTAAGACAATTCTGTTCAAATTTTTTGCTGCTGGTAGCCATGCGAATTTTCAATTTTAAGGGGGTTTTTCTCTTCCAAATACTTACTATAAATTACTTGCTTAAAATGGTTATCGGCTCGAAAAGACGAATATCGAATGCCCCGTGTTGACGATATTTTGTGTTTTGCTAGCGGTTGGGTAGCTTGCCGCACGAAGCAAACAATCGATTGTACTGCTGATTGGTGTGAATGAGAATGTAAGCTTAAGAGAATCAACAGCTTACTTTCACTATTGACTACCCGATACAGCTTGGAAACTGAGAAGTTGACCGAGTTATTTAGATCATTCTTGATTTGAACACAACAAACAGAGATTTGACTACATCGGCCCATTCAGCTTGATTCACCTTTGTGTCATCTTAAAAAACTTAAAAGATGGCAACAGTTAATTGGACGGCAGACAACATTCCTTCACAACAAGGAAAAACTTTCCTGATCACAGGTGCAAACAGCGGACTTGGTTTTGAAGCAACCAAAGTGTTGAGCAAAAAAGGCGCTCACATCATCATGACCGCTCGAAATTTGACGAAAGGCCTCGAGGCTCAGGAAGCTATTAAAAAAGACAATCCAAAGGCGAGTTTAGATTTAATGCAGTTGGACTTGGCCGACTTCCATTCAATCCGAAAATTTTCAGATGAATTTCATTCGCGGTATTCCAAACTTGATGTTTTGGTAAATAATGCTGGAGTGATGAACCCGCCTAAAAGAGAAGTGACTAAGCAGAATTTTGAGGTTCAATTTGGCACCAACCACTTAGGCCATTTTTCGCTAACCGGGTTGCTCTTGGATATACTCAAAAACACACCAAATTCGAGAATTGCGGTCCAGAGCAGCATTGTTCATAAAACTGAAAGTATGAAGCCTGATATTCATTTTAATGATTTGAACTTTGAAAAATCCTACAACCGAGACCAAGCCTATGCCCAAAGCAAGTTGGCTAATTTGCTTTTTGCCTATGAGCTCGATAGACGTTTAAAAGCTAATCATAGCAAGACGATTGTTACTGCAGCTCATCCGGGTTATACCAAAACCAATTTGCAAGCAAATTCTGGCTTCATGATGGCGGTGATTATGAACAATATTCTAGCACAACATGTAAAAATTGGGGTGCTTCCAATTTTACGAGCAGCCACCGAGGAAAAGCTTAAAGGTGGAGAATATTTCGGTCCAACGAAGACTATGGAAATGCGGGGTTATCCGGAATTAGTTAAATCAAGCGATAAATCTTATGACAAAGAGTTGGCTAAGAAGCTATGGGAAGTTTCTGAAAAGTTGACCAACTTAAAATACGAATTTTAAGATGAAAACAGTAAAACTTGCTTTGCTCTACTCGTTAGTAGCTTTTTACCTTTTCATGGGGTCAATGCATTTTATTCAACCCGAACAATATTTTGCCATGATGCCTACTTGGTTGCCGGCACATACTTTTTTCATCTTTTTGAGTGGAATTATAGAAGTTGTTTTAGCGGTGCTATTGCTACCCACTAGCACAAGGGCTATTGCTGCAAAGCTCATTATAGCCATGCTGGTTGTTTTTTCAATCACGATGCACATACCAGAGAGTATCGCGTACTTCAAGACAGGTGACGAGAAATTTGTAGCAAGCATCATCCGATTGCTTGTTCAAGTTCTTTTTATAGTTTGGGCTTGGATTTTTGCAAAAAAATAAACTTTGCTAAAAGGTATTTATGCAGTCAGTGATTTTAGTCATTTTAAGCGTTGTTGATTTTTATTGAACTCGACCCATGGCGAAAAATATAAACCCAATCCCGATCAATTCCATATCGGAGTTACATCGACTAATGGGATTGCCTAAACCGCTCCACCCGTTAATCAGTTTGATTAATATGGATGATGTACGGGCATCGGAAAATTCGGGAGAATCGCATTTTGTACTTAATTTTTACGGTATTTCTCTGAAAAAGAATGTAAGTGGAAAGTTAAAATATGGCCAAAACTATTACGACTTCGACGAAGGTGTATTGGCTTTGACAGCACCTAAACAAATATTGTCGGTAGCGGGCGAAGGTGATTATAAAGTGTCGGGTTATTGGTTAGTTTTTCATGTCGATTTTATCCTACATTATCCATTGGGCAGAGTAATCAAAGACTATGGATTTTTCTCGTATGCAGTAAATGAAGCCTTGCATCTTGCTGAGAAAGAGGAAAAAATGCTCGAAGGTATCTTTAAAAACATCGAGCAGGAATATCAGACATCGATAGATCAGTTTAGCCAGGATGTCATGATTTCACATCTTGAATTATTGCTTAATTACTGCAATCGATTTTACAACAGACAATTTCTGACTAGAAAAAAAGTAGGTAACGACCTATTGAGTAAAATGGAAGAATTGCTTGATGAATATTTTGAAAACGATACTCCTTTGAAATCAGGACTCCCCACAGTTCAATATTTTGCCGGAAAACTGAACGTATCATCCAATTATTTAAGTGATATGTTAAGAGCCCTCACAGGACAAAGTACGCAAGAGCATATTCACAACAAGTTGATAGAAAAAGCCAAAGAATCTTTAACGGTAACCAACTTATCTGTAAGCGAAATTGCCTATCAACTGGGATTTGAATATCCGCAATCGTTTAGCAAATTGTTCAAGAGTAAAACAAACTTAACTCCGATAGCCTACAGAGAATTATTTAATTGAATTGGTAATTACAAGAAGAGATGAGCTAAACATGGTGCAAGGAGGCATGATTCGTTGAAGCGTTAAAGGTTCTAACTTTTTGTGCGTTCCGAATCTTAATCTACCCTTTAGTTTTTAAAGTTTAGTCTTTTTAAGAGTTCACTATTCAGGATACAATTACAATACGATGCATGTGAATAAAATGATGTACGATAGGGAATTAAGGCGATATTATTTCCCATTAAAGTTAATGGCTTCCTTTTTCACGAATAGATGGGCGATTATTTTTTTTAATAATCTCTTCAAATTGTTGAGGGGAAAATCGATAGCGGGGCTGGATTGTGAAGAGCAGTTTATCCCAAGTAAGCATAACGGCCCAGACATTCGCATTCGAATTTTTAAGCCGAAAAACGCGCATTCGAATTTGCCAGGAATGCTTTATTTACATGGGGGAGGCTACATGATGGGGGTTCCGGAAAATGCGCTGGATGCGATAAAGTCATTTATCGATACACGACCATGTATAATTGTTGCACCCGATTACAGAAAATCGATAAAGAACCCTTTTCCGGACGGATTTAATGATTGTTACGATACGTTGCTGTGGATGCAAGAAAACGCATCATTACTTGGAATATCTTCAAACAAGTTTATCGTAGCGGGACACAGTGCGGGTGGAGGTTTAACCGCTGCCCTTACCTTGAAAGTTAGAGACACGAAAGCTGTTCAAATAGCTTTTCAAATGCCTATATACCCAATGATAGACCACCTTCAGAATACAGAATCTGCTAAGCGAATGACTTCAGTCCCTGCTTGGAATGCGAAAACGAATAAAGTTGGTTGGAACCACTATTTGAAGAATATTAAAGGGCCTATCCCCATATATGCAGCTCCAGTATTAAATACGGACTACAAAAATATGCCACCGACTATCACCTTTGTTGGTGATTTGGAGCCTTTCAAGGATGAAACCATTCACTATGTTGAATCGCTGAGAAAGGAAAATATTCCAGTAAAGTTTAAACTTTTCGAAGGGGCCTTTCATGCATTTGACTCACTCGCAAAATCTACAACTCTAGGAAAGCAGGCAAATGAGTTTCAATTTCTTTCTTTTGCCGAATATTACGATAAATATATGCTGAAAGATGACTTCTAAATATTACTGTATGCGCGGTATGCATTGGGAAATCAAGCAGCTCACCCGTTCAATAACCAAGGAAAATTACAAAAAGGACTATAGATTTTCTGTGTTGGTAGGTGAGCCTTAATCCTACAAGATTTGGGCACAGGGTGGCCTGAAAATTCGGTATTAAGCCCGCTACGTGCTAAAATCGAATGCCCCGTGTTGACGATATTTTGTTCTTTGTCAGCTGTTGGGTAGCTTGCCATACGAAGCGAAGTTTCGGAACTAGATAACTGAGTGCTTGGATCTAACTGGAGATCGTTTAACCAACACATGAACAGCAAGGAGAAAGGGACAACCATGGTTAATTATGTGATTCGTTTTATGCTGACGGGGCTTTTGGTGGCTTGGGCAGTTATACCCTATTTTGAAACCGCGACAAACGGTAGTGTCTTGAATGAACTTTTCGGCATGGGCCTATGGCCAAGTTTAGTAATCGTTGGGGCGTTTTTTATGCTGGTAGGTTTTTATTGCCGGACCTTACAAAGGTGTTTGACTTTAATACGTCCTGAAAACCGGAAAATGAAGCCAACATCTGTTTGGTATATGTTTGCCATTCCATTTAACTTCATTGAAGATTTTTTCATCGTCATTCATCTTGCTAATTCCATAGAAGAAGAAAAGAAGACGAATCTCAAATTAAAAACCATTTCAGATTTTGGAATGATTTCGGGGATAGGATGGAGTATAGCACAACTCCTGTCGTTCATTCCAAATCAAGTAGGGCAGGTTGCGGGACTTGTAGGAATGGTGTTGGTTGTTTATCACTGGACGCAAATTGCCAAAATCAACAAATTGCTTGCTCAAACCAGTTGAGCGAAAAAAATGGAATTACCGAAATGATATGCCCGTATTGTTCATGTCGGTTTTGAAAAAACTCAGGTTTAATCCATGTTTAGAACAAGGGATTCTGTTAGTTAATCCCGAATCTTGTATGCCCCCAGCAACTGCAAAATGCGATAACTTGATGCCTAAATTTTGATGCGCTCGAAAACACCCATAGTACTAGCGCTGCTGCTTCTTTTTAGCGTTTTGACGGGCTACACCTACCTCAAGTTGACTCGTTTTTTGGCCATGGATGCTTGTTTAGACGCAGGGAATTGTTGGGACGATGCAGCGGACGAGTGCGGATGTAAGGACAATAATTACTGGCTCGATCGAAAGGTTTTAACAGATCCAAGATTCTCCAGTGGATACGATTTTGTGACGCGGAAACCCATCTATCCTAAGTTATTTCGGTTCAACGATTATACAGCTGTTTCCGGTTATACAAGCGACAGGGCTAGTTCGAGCCTGGGCCTATTTTACCAGGGCAAAGAAATCTACTACGAAAGCTCAGCTGACGGATTTTACGATACCGTGCTACAGGCCAATTTTAATGGAGACCAAATTCCCGACTTTTTGGTGAGTTACGTTTACGAAGACGGAGCCTCTTGGTATGGGTTGCTATCTTCCTCAACAACGACTTTTTCGACGAAGCATTTCCTTGACGACTGGTCGGATATTGATTGCTTAGCAGGAGTGGATACGTTGATGAAACTTGAACCACTTCAACTTGTTGACCTGAATGGCGACGGTAAAGACGACCTAATCGTTAATCTGGTTAAAATAAACGAGACCGTCTTGGCCATTTCTTGCACCGATACGGTACTGGCCGAATGAATAATGGCGTGGCAACATCGCGGGTTTAGCACCGGAAAACACGTGCTGTTTTGGAGAATCGTGTTTAAACAGGAAGTATAGATTGTGCGCAGCTTGAACGGAATGATGGTTAAGCGAAACCGTTGAAGTATTGAGTAAAATCACCTAAAAGGGGTATTGTGGGTGGAGCATAGGCTTGCGTAATTGCCCAATGGATAGTTCTATCCAAATTCCAAACCAACGACTATGAAGAGACTGTTATTGCTCACAGCGTTAGTAGCTGCGGCCCTATTGGTGGAGGCCCAGACTACGCAACCCAGCCGGGAACAACGTCCCGCACTGCAACAGCTAGCCGATCAATTTCCGTTATTGCCCGGGCAGCCAGCGGTGCAACAACTCCAAAATTTAACGGCACAGCTGCCTGCCGACGCAAAACGAGCAGCGGCCGAGGCCGAGGCGCAGCGTCGCGGGATGCCCATTAGAACGGTATTGCCCGATGGTCGCGTAACCGAGGTGGCCCGTTTCGAAAACGGCCGTTTGTTTTACCGCATCAGCGAAAACCTCAACGCGGCACAAACCATCAGCATCGATAAGGTTTGGCCCGGAGGTGGCGCAGGCTTGAGCCTCACGGGAGCCGGCATGACCGTTGGCGAATGGGACGGTGGTGCTGTGCGGGTAACGCATCAGGAATTTCCGGGCGGGGCAGCTACCCAAATTGACGCTGTGACCACCTTGTCGGATCACGCCACCCACGTGGCCGGAACCATCGTAGGGCGGGGTACCCAGGCCAATGCCAAGGGCGGTGCCTATCAGGCCACCTTAGCGGCTTACGACTGGAACAACGACATGACCGAGATGGCTGCTGCCGCCACCAACGGCATGCTCATCTCGAACCACTCTTACGGACTCATCACGGGCTGGGCGTATGGCAACTGGTCGGGCACGAACGCCTGGCATTGGTTTGGAGAAACCACCGACAGCCTCGACCGCTACTTTGGCATGTACTCGACTGAGTCGCGCGAGTGGGACGTAGTCGCCAACAACGCACCCAACTATTTGATCGTAAAATCGGCCGGTAACGACCGCGGCGACGGACCAGCAACAGGGGAAACGTACTACCAATGGAACGGCAGTGCTTGGGTTACCTCCACCACCAGTCGCCCCAAAGATGGAGGCGCAGCCGGTTACGATTGTATCTCGCACGCATCGCTGTCGAAGAACGTCCTCACGGTTGGTGCAGTAAATGGCATTGCAGGCGGCTATCTCCAGCCTTCGCAGGTGGTGATGAGCAGCTTTTCGGGTTGGGGACCCACCGACGATGGCCGCATCAAACCCGACGTAGTCGCCAAAGGGGTGAGCGTTACCTCGTCGGTTTCGACCTCCAATACGGCCTACTCGACCTACAACGGCACCTCGATGGCCACGCCGAGCACGACAGGAGGCTTGGTGTTGTTGCAGCAACATTTTAAGGCCTTACGCAACAACCAAAACATGACGGCCAGTCAGCTCAAAGCCCTGGTGATCCATACCGCCGACGAGGCAGGAGCGCAAAACGGTCCCGACTACGTTTATGGCTGGGGGTTGGTCAACATCCGCAAAGCCGCCGATGTGATCACCAATGTGGGGAACAAACACGCCATACTGACCGGGAATTTGACCAACGGATCGACCTGGACTTACAATGTAAGTAGCACAGGAACTGAGCCCATCCGGGCTACGCTGGTTTGGAACGACCCTGCAGGCGCAGCAGCACCCTTTGTGCTCAACGGCACCACCCCAGCGTTGGTCCGCGACCTCGATATCCGCATCATCCGCAACAGCGATCAGGCCGTATTTAGCCCGTGGGTGCTCAACCCGGCCAACCGCACCGCAGCCGCCACCACCGGCGACAATACCCGCGACAATGTAGAGCAGGTGCTCTTGTTGAATCCCGTTGCCGGAGGTTATACCGTTCGCGTGACCCACAAAGGCACGTTATCGACCCCGCAGGCCTTTGGTTTGGTGATCAGCGGCATGAACAACACCGCGCAGGTGGTATTCCGTGTAGATTTAGGCAACCGTACGCCCAACCCGGCTGGCGTTCATATCGCGGGCAGCTTCCAAGGGTGGAATCCTTCGGGCACGCCCATGACTCGGGTGGGTACCACTTCGGTATGGACGTATACCGCCAACTTGAACGTGGGCGATACGGTGCAATATAAATTTTTGAACGGCAACAGCTGGGGAACCGACGAGGTGATCAGCAGTGGCTGTAACTATCCCAGCAGCACCAATCGTTTTGTGGTAGTACCCGCCCAAGGCATTACCTTGCCCGCCAACGAATTTGGTTCGTGCCAGCCCGCCTCGGCTCCTCGTGTAGCTGTAACCTTTAGTGTAGACATGACCGGCAGGACGGTTTCTCCGAATGGGGTGCACCTGGCAGGTAGTTTCCAGGGCTGGAATGCCGGCACCTCGCCCATGACGCGTGTAGGCACCACCCAAGTGTATACACGTACCGACACCCTCACGGTGGGCACTTCGGCAGAGTTCAAATTCATCAACGGCAACAGCTGGGGTTATTTGGATACGGTGACGAACCAGTGGGTTGACTTTTCGGAGATATTGCCCAACAACTGCATCGTTGGTCCCAATGCCCCCAACCGTTGGTTTACCGTGCCCAACCAAGCGTTCAGCTTGCCCGTTTACCGTTTTGGCAGCTGTGCCACCAACGCCAGCTTCCTGAATGTCGATTTCGCCTCGGGCATTCCGGCAGGATGGTCGACCAGCGGCACCGCCAACGGCGTAGCTGATCCCGATGCGGTATTTGAGTACCGCGGGCCAAGCACCACGCCCAACGCAAACGTGGGTTCGCGAGGAGCTTACAATAACCGCGGCAGAATTGGCTCGCCCACCGCAGCGAATGGCTTTATGCTATTCGACTCCGACTGGCGCGACAACAACGGCGTAGTTGGCGCCTTTGGTACCGGTACGGCACCTTCGCCGCATGTGGTGGGCTTGCGCAGTGCCGACATCAATACCATCGGGCACAACGCGGTAACCTTACGCTTTAACCAGTTTTACCGCAAGTTCGAAGGTCCGGGTGCCAACCAAAACCTGACGGGTACCTACCTCGTTTTCTCCCGCAACGGCGGTCAGACCTGGCCCGATACCGTGGCCATCAACACCAACATTGCGGTGAACCTGGCTACCGACAGCTTTAGTGTGATTACGTTGCCAGTAGGCAAATACATCGGCAACACGGCCAATGCCCGAATTCAGTTTTTGTTTAACGGCAGCTACTACTTCTGGATGCTCGACGACATCAGCATCAGCAGTACCCCTGCCCACGACTTGGTCATGTTGAACCAGACCATCGAAAACGGCAATACCGGCAATTTTTATGGCCATTTACCGCTGAACCAGCTAGATTCGTTGCGTTTCAGGGCCCGGGCTTACAATGCCGGTGCCGACGCGCAAGCGGGCAATGGCCTGCGGGTACAAATTTTCAGGAACAATACCGGCGTTTGGACTGAGTTTAACAGCAACGGGAACGGCTTGTTGCAACCCGGCGATACGGTCAATGTGCAGGTGACCAACCCGCCCTTTGTGCCCACACAGCTCGGCTCGTACCGTGCCGCCGTGGAAGTGACCAACTTCCAAACCGATGTGAGTCCGCAAAACAACCGCGACACCATCAACTTTGAGGTAACCGACAGTGTATTTGCCCTCGACAACGGTGGCTTTGCCGCATCGGCCATAGGTACCAACACCTTTGTGACGGGCAATGCCGACGGCATTCAACTCGCCAACCGCTATGTGCTCACGCGTGCAGCGCAGGTGAGCTCGGCTTTTGTACGCTTTGCGAATACTTCGGTGGCCGGCGGTAGCGTACAATTCCACTTGCTCCCCGGAACTAACCTGCAAACCGCAACCCCTATTGTTTCATCGACCATTCACACCGTTACCGCCGCCCAAATCCAAAATGGACTCACGCTGCCGTTTATCGGAACGGCGCTTCAGCGCACCATACAGCCGGGTACCTACTATTTGGCCATTGAACTTTTCAGTAATTCTGGTGCCAGCCACATGCGGGTACTCGATCAACTGAATGTTCCCGTCCGCGACGACGCTTCGGTGGTTTTCTTACCTAGTTTCAACCAATGGTATTCCAACGGCAATGCCTTTTTGCTGCGTTTGAACGTTCAACCGGCAGGTCCGGCGCAGGGCGTAAACGTAACCTTTAGGGTGAATATGCGTAAATACCCGGTGAATCCTGCCGGTGTGCATTTGGCCGGTGGTTTCCAAGGCTGGAACCCTTCGGGTAACCGCATGAACTTGGTCGACACGGTCAATAAAATTTACAGCCTTACCTTCCAGGTACCTGCCAACAGTTCGCAGGAATACAAGTTTATCAACGGCAATCAGTGGGGCTTCGACGAGCAGAACGTGCTTCGCGGATGTGGTGTCGACAACGGTTTTGGCAGCTTCAACCGCCGCATTACGGTAGGCAGTCGCGATACCATCCTGCCGCTGGTGTTCTTCAACAGCTGTGCAACCAACCTCAACGAGCTCACCATTGCCGACATCCAATATGTGCCGTGGTATATGCTTGATTCGGGTTGGAATAAGTCGCTGTATACAGGCGATACCGTAACCGTGACGGGTGTAGCCACCATGGATGCCGCCCGTTCGGTACTCAGTACGTCTTTCCGCAATACCTATGTGCAGATGGACAGTTTGAATTCGTTCATGCACTATCCATTCAGTGGAATTAACGTTCGTCAGCTCAATTTGGCCGATACGGCCAGCTTCCGTACGGGCTTTAAAGTTCGCTTCCGTGGCGTAGTTGCCGAGTTTGGCGCCACCAACAACAACAAACACCAGGAAACGCAGATCGATGTGTTCACGGGTGCCGGCGTGACGGTATTGTCGACCACCGCAGCTTTGCCGCCCATCCCGGAAGTGGAGCTCGATCGTTTTGTGACGCCCGATTCGAATACCTTCGTCTTCAACCCTTATGGTGAAGGATTTGAAGGCTCAGCGGTTCAGTTCAACAACCTGGAAGTAGTTTCGGCCACCACCTTCAGCGGCAATCGTTTCGATGTAGTATTCCGCGACCGTCAAGGCCGCACCATCACTACCCGCGACGTGAGCAGCGCCATGCGCAGCCCTATTGCCTCCAATACCGACTCTACCGCGGCGCTGTTCTTCCGTGCCGGTCAGCGTTATGCCTATGTGCGTGGCGTCATTGGCCACACCAATGTAGGCACCACCGGAACGGGCAATTTCCGCCTCATTCCGCGTACCACGGGCGATATTGGTCCACGTTTGCAGTGCTGGACCGACCTGTTTGCGCAAGGAAATACGTCGTTCTGTGCGGGCGATTCGCTGGTGCTCGAAACACCGTCGGAAGCGGGTGCTACCTACCAGTGGAAACGCAATGGGGTGAACATCAACTGGAGCACGACCAACCGATTGGTGGTGTATGTAGATGGTGACTACAGCGTACAAAAAACCACGGCGACCAACTGCGTATCGCAGTCGCAGAACATTTGGGTAGAGGTAACCGCACGACCTACGGCCATCATCAACTGGAGCGGTCCGCTGCATTTTGCGCAAAACCAACCCATCAATGCCGTGCTCAACGCTTCGCCCGAAGCAACGTTGCGTTTGACCAGCCCGAACGTATTTCCTTCGCCTTACGACCTTTTGTTTAGCGCTGCGCAAATTTCGGGTGGATGGAATCTCCAACCGACCAATCCAAGCTTCAATGCGCAGATGGTGGTTGTTCGCGACAGCAGCGTTGCCGACAGTTTGGGTTGTGTAGGCATAGCCAATGCCGCTCAGCTGGCCGGAAAAGTGGCCGTGATCTATCGAGGTGGCTGCGAGTTTGGCTTGAAAGCCTTAAGAGCGCAGCAAGCCGGTGCCATCGCGGTGGTCATCATCAATAGTTTCCCGAACCAAGTGCCTCCACCTGCCGGTCCTGGCAGCGTAGGCGCACAGGTAAGCATACCGGTGGTGACCGTTTCGGCCGAACAGGGAGCGATACTGGCCTTTGCCATCCGTGCTGGTCAGAATAACCTGCAGTACGGTCCGCAGTTCAACGCCAACTACACCTACGAATGGTTGCGCGACGGTCAGCCGCTCAACAGCTTCGGAACCAGTTATACTGCTACGCAGGTAGGTCGTTATAATTTACGCATCCGCGGCGGACAAGGCTGTACGAGCACATCGTTGTACGTTCCTGTGAGCCAAAGCATTTTTGGTCAGACACCATGGCAGATTCAGCCCCTGAACGCCGGTGGAGCTGCCAATAAAACGGTAGTTTCGATATCGGTAGTTGACACCCAAAACGTATGGGCGCTCGAAGACCGCAACGCATCGCCCACCACGGCTGTTCAGGTTTACCGCACCACCAATGGCGGCAGCAGCTGGGCAACCCTCACCATTCCGAATACTGGCGGCATGGGCGCATCGTCGATCTCGGCGGTGAGTGCCACCCGCGCCTATGTAACCCTCTTTGGCGATTCGGCACGTCAGGGTATTTACCTCACCAACGACGGTGGTGCCAGCTGGACACGTCAGAATGGTGCATGGAACAACAACGGCTTCCCGAATGTGACCTATTTCAGCGATCAGAACAACGGTATTTCGTTAGGTGATCCAAAAGGCGGCAGCTTTGAAATTTACACCACCACCAATGGCGGCAGTAGCTGGTCGCGTGTACCGGCTGCGAATATGCCGGCACCTATCGATGCGTTAGAGGCAGGGTTAGTCGACGAAGTTGCCGTAGTAGGTCAAACGATTTATTACCCACTCATCAACGGTCGCATACTCAAGAGCACCAATGGCGGACAGAACTGGACGGCCCTGGTTACCCCAGCCCGCGGGCAGTTGCTTGTGGCCTTCCGCGACGCCATGAATGGCGTGCTGTATGGTCCTACCAACCAAGCCTTTTATGTTACCAGCGATGGAGGTGCCAACTGGCAACAGGCAGCTACGCCGTTTTTGGTGGGAACACCGAACGACTTCCAGTTTATCCCGGGCACCAGCCAGCCTACCTTGATGGTGAGTGGCAATTTTGGAACGGCCTTCACCACCGATTTCCAAAACTGGCAGATGATCGACGGTTTCTTCCACCAGCGTGTACAGTTTATTGCACCAAACAAAGGCTGGTCGGGCGGATGGACGAGCACCAACAACAGCACGGGCATGTTCCGCTGGAATTCGAACTTCTTCCAAGGAGGTACGCCTCCGCCGGCTGGCAACGGACGTATTGCTGGCAATATTCGTTACGATAACGGCAGCAGTACGCCAATCAACAATGCGCTGGTGGGCATATACAGCCTTCCTTCGATGGCCATGGCCGACAGCGTTCGCACCAATGCCAACGGTAACTTTGTATCGCGGCCGTTGCCAGCTGGCGAGTACATGGTGGCTGCGCATACCGCTAAGGCCTGGGGTGGTGTAAATGCTACCGACGCCTTACTCATCAGCCGTCACTTTGCAGGCTTATCGACCTTGAGCGGCATCAAATTACAGGCTGCCGACGTAAACGCCAGCAATTCGGTGAACGCTACCGATGCCTTACAGGTTAGTCAACGTTTTGTGGGTACGCTTACGCAACCCAACAACCTCAATATCGTATTCCGCGCCGTGGGCACGCCGTTGGCAGCCGCCACGTCGGTGCATATGCACTCGGGTGGTGGTGTTGCCGCACCGTGGGTGTACAACATTGGCGAGTGGGGTAATCCTGCTACGCCGGGTGCCATGACCCGCATCGATTCGGTGCATTGGGGCTTTAGCCTGCAACCGGAGGCCTACTATGGCGCAGCAGCCAACGGTCCGGTACCTGCTGGGCAAAAAATCGCCCATATCGGCATTGTTTACCGCGCAAGTGGTCCGTGCGGCGGCTTTGGTGGCAGTACTACGCCATGTCCCGAAGTGAAAGACGGTGCCGGCAACGACATCTTCCTCGATACCCGTGTGAACCCACCATTCAGCACCAGCTGGCGCACCGGTGCCCGCATGAGCAGCACCAACGGTTTTGCCGCGGGCGACTGGCTCTTTGGCACCCAAAACGTGATGCTCAACAGCGGGGATTCGCTCAACCGCGTGATTGCCGCCATTTGTGTGGGCGATGTAAACGGTTCGTTTGTGCCGTCGGCCACCAACCGTGAGCCTGCACGTGTGAGCTTGGTAAGCGACGAAGTGGTTGCCTTGAGCAGCTCGCAATACACCGATGTGCTCGTGAAAGTGCAAGATGCTTACACGCTTGGGGCCTTGTCGCTGGTACTTGAGCTGCCGCAGGGCGTTGTACTCGAAGATGTGCAGTTGGTGCCGCAGCATCCACAGGCGCTCAGCTACCGCCTCGATGGCAATCAACTGCGCATTAGCTGGTACAGCCTACAGGCGCTGGCGATGCAGGCTGGCGATGATTTATTGCGCTTGCGCTTTGCACAGGGCAGCTTGCAGGCAGGCAATCACGGCATCACTGTAGGCGGTGGGTCGGAGCTGGCGAATGCCCAAGGCGAGGTGATCACGAATGCGCAACTGGCCATCCCGCAATTGGTGAGCACAGCTGCCAACAGCCTCAACGAACGGATGACTGCGGTGGCCTATCCCAATCCGTTTGGCAGCGCCACGCGTTTGCGTGTGCATCTCCCCGAAGCGGGCGCACTTGAAGTGGTATTGCGTGATGTGGCCGGTCGGCCGGTGCTAGCGCTTGACCTCGGCATGCAAGATGCCGGCGAGCAAATTTTGCTCCTCGAGCGTGAAAAGCTGGCTTCGGGCGTATACTTTGCTACCGTGAAACTACGTGGCGATCGTGAATACGTGCGTGTACTTCGTTTGATCGCCGAATAATGGCCTGCTCTCAACTTTTAAAAGAAACGGCCATGCGAAAAGTTCTGATACTCCTCCTAACCCTGGTCGCCCTTGGCGGCGGCCGGGTGCAGGCTCAAGCGGTGGTAAGCGTGGGCAGCAGTACCGCCTGCGTGGGCGACACAGTTGGCCTCAACTTACAGCTCAATACCGGTACCGCCTCCATTGGGGCCATGTCGCTGAGTTTGCGCATCGATAGTACCGCTCAAATTGCTGGATTTGTACTCGATAATCCTGCCTTTGCCACCAACTTTTTGTGGAATGTACAAGGCCGAAACCTACGCATCAGTTGGTACAGCAATAGCCCCGTTAGCTCAAACGCCACCCTTGGCCGCATTTTATTGACGGGTGGTAGCACAACGGTGCAGTTCACCAATGTTGCTGGCGAAAACGAACTCGCCTTGGTCACCGGTCAGCTTTTGGCTGCCACCTTTACGCCGGGCAGCCTCAATCGGGTTAGCGGCACCCCGCCGGTAATCACCCGCCAGCCGCGCGACACTTCGGTGGCCGCAAACGCATCGCCCAGTTTTAGCGTACTCGTCACGGGAACAGCCCAGTATCAGTGGGAGCTCAGCACCGACGGTGGTAGCAGCTGGCAGAGTTTGTCGGGCAATACCAATTATACAGGTTTGTTCACCAATACTTTAGGCATCGTGTCGGCCACGCCGGCCATGAATGGCAACCGCTATCGGGTGCAGGTTTTTGGGGTATGTGGACCGCCGATCATTTCGACAGCGGCCGTGCTCACCGTTTCGGCTGGTGCCAGCAGTCAGTTGAATTTACTCACGGCACCCTCTTGCGACACGGTGGCGGTACGTTTACAAGCTTCGGTAGCCATGAACCCTGTGGGGGCCATCTCGCTTACCCTCAACTTCGATACCCTGCTGGCGCAATTTGTTGGCGTAAGCAGCCCCATAGCAGCCATCAACAGCAGCCTTTTGACGAATCGGGTCGGTAACCGCATCCTGTTGTCGTGGTTCAGCACCACCGGCGTAAGCTTGCCCGCCAATGCCGATTTATTTGTATTTCGTTTCCGGAACGTGACTGGTGGCTCGTTGAGCTTTCAAACCAATGCCGCAGGAGCCAACGAAATCGCCAATCTTACGGGTCAGCTCTACCCGCTCACCTTTGGGTCGGTGGCTTTGCCCGTTGGTGGTGGTGGCTCCACGGCCAGCATTACCCCGGCAGGGCCTACCACTTTTTGTGCTGGTGGTTCGGTAGTGTTGAATGCCAATACGGGTAGCGGTTTGACGTACCAGTGGCTCCGAAATGGAGTGGTGATTCCGGGCGCCAATGCCGCTTCTTTTACGGCCACCTTGGCGGGAAGCTACCGGGTGCGTGTTTCTGCAGGCAGCTGTAGCGATAGCTCCAATGTGGTGGTGGTCACGGTAAATGCTTCGCCGGGAGCTACGGTTACGGCTGCTGGCCCTACTACTTTTTGTCAAGGGGGGTCGGTCCAACTCAATGCCAACACCGGCTCCGGATTCGTGTATCAATGGTTGCTGAACAACAGCCCAGTAGCCGGAGCAACAAGCAGTAGCTTCACCGCAACAGCATCGGGTAGCTATCGTGTACGCATCACCAATGCTACCGGCTGTTTCGATACCTCGGCCGCGACAACAGTCAACGTTCAGAGCCGACCGGGAGCTACCGTAACGCCGGCAGGACCTACTTCCTTTTGTCCGGGTGGTTCGGTGCTGCTGAACGCCAATACCGGCACTGGCCTCAGTTATGTATGGCAACGCAACGGGGTGAATGTTGCAGGTGCTACTACCTCCAGCATTCAAGCTACGCAGGCGGGCGACTATCGTGTATTGGTTTCGCTCAGCGGAGGCTGTTCCGATACTTCTGCAACGGTTACGGTGAGCCTCCTCGCAGCTCCAACTGCCAGCATTACGTTGAGCGGTGCAGCGAGCATTTGTCCGGGCGACAGCACCTTGCTCAATGCCAATACCGGCACAGGCTTCAGCTATGTTTGGTTGCGCAACGATACCGTCATCGCTGGAGCGAATACGGCGAGTTTGGTTGTTCGTTCGAACGGCAATTACCGCGTGCGCATCACCAATGCCTTAGGTTGTTCGGCTACTAGTACCGTTCAAACCATCGGTCTTTTGCCTCGTCCGGCTGCGCCAGTATTGAGCATCGTGGTCGATACCATTTTCGCCCGCCCGGGTACGGGTTTGTTGTGGTTCCGCAACGGTATTTTATTGGCTGGTGTGAGCGACAGTGATTTGGTGATCACCCAAACCGGTTATTATACCGCACAGCGCACCCAAGGTGCATGTGTGAGCGACAGCAGCAACGGAATATTGGTGGATGCGGTAAGCACCGCACCCGATTTGGGTTTTGCTGGTTGGAAAATGTATCCCAATCCGGCGAGCAGTTGGTTGCAGCTCGACTTCGAGCTTACCAATCGCGAACCCATGATGCTGGAGGTGCGGGACGCTAGAGGTAGCTTGGTGCAGTACGAAGTATACCGACCGGAGTTTGTTGGTAGTCAGCAGTACCGCCTGGCCTTGGATCCACTACCCGCAGGAATTTATTTGTTGCGCGCCAGTCAGGGCCAGCAGCAGCGCACCCAACGTTTTGTGATACAGCCGTAAACGCGACTAGGTATTGATGCAAACCCCACGAAAGTGGGGTTTTTTGTTTGTGGAGCCCAAAACGAATAAACCCCAACGAAAACCCGACCCCAGCGGGGTACATGGTTAGCCAAATGAGCCACGGCCAATTACCGACCCCAGCGGGGTCGCACATGGGTAACCAAACAAGCCACGGCCAAATACCGACCCCGGCGGGGTCGCACGTGGGTGACGCCCCCACGGCAAAAGGAGGCTGAAATTTTCTTAGGTGTTCGCTAAGCAACTGCTGCTCAAAGGATAAAGCGTACCCACAGCAAATAGCAGCAGCCGTGAACGCTTCGAGGGCATCGTAAAATGTAAATACAAGAAGTTGCAGTCCCTCACAATGTTGCAAATGTAAGTAACATGAGTGCAAATGGAAGGAGTTGCAAACGAGGAGATTTGCAGAATATACCTCTTTATGGGTATTGTGTTGCCTTGGCATTTTGAGCAATTTGCCGCTTGCAATGCATTACCCTGCAGAGCCAACTAGCCGACTAATATTCTTATGAAAAAGCTGTTTTTAAGTCTGATTGCCGTTCTACTCACGGCAGCCGCCGCCCACGCCATCAACGTATCGGGCACAATTTTGTCAAACACCAGCTGGACGCTCGCCAACTCACCCTATGTGGTCACGTCGACCGTTACGGTTAACGCAGGCGTTACGCTCACCATCGATAGTGGTGTGGCCGTACAGTTCAATACGGGACAAGGGCTAACCGTAAACGGTACCCTCAACGCCAACCGGGTGAGCTTCGATGCAAGCAGCGCAACCGTGGCTCGGGGCCAGTTTGGCACCATCTTGCTTTCGGGCGCAGCCACCATTACCAACTGTACCTTCAACCGAGGTACTTTGCTCGATTTAAATGGTGCCGCGGCCAAAAATTTCACCGGCGTAAACCTCACCCGCTTTACCAACGGTATCAACATCCGCGGTGGCGCAACGGTGAACTTCACAGGTGGACTCATCAACGACTGTTCGACCGGTATCACGCTCTCGGCTAGCTCACGCATCAACCTCAACGGAACCACCATCAGCACCATCGATGCCAGCGCCATGCTCTCAACCACCTCGGGCACCAATACCTTCTCGCTCGAAAACGTTTCGGTGAGCGGCATTGGTACCCCTATCAATTGTACGCAACCTACGAGCATCATCACCAGCGGCATCAACAGCTTCAGCAGCATGACCACCAACCAATGGGTCATCGTTGGTTACAGTTCTTTCACCGATTCGTTGGTTTGGGGCACATTGCCCATTCCTTATTACGTAAGCAATATGAATGCAAATGGTCCGCTCAACATCGGGGCGAGTACCATTCGTATGGCATCGGGTACCAGCTTTTCTGCCAGCAGTCGCTTCATTGCCAACGGCACCACCTTCGATGCCCAAAGTACCACCAACAGCCGCGGACAATACGGCGGCATTTACCTGAGTTCGTTGGCCACAGTCACCAACTGTACCTTTAACCGCGGTACTGTGCTCGATTTTGGTGGCTCTGGGACCAAAACAGCAACCAACTGCGTGGTGAACAAGTTTACCAACGGCGTGCAGATGGACGGAGGCGGAACACTCAACTGGAGTGGTGGTAATATCACCGATTGTTCGCGTGGGGTGTATATCAACAGTGCTCGCGTAAATCTGAGCGCAACAACCCTATCAACCATCGATAACGAGGCCATTCAAACCGTAGGCACCGAGCCCGTGATTAGTTTGAGCGGTGTAACCATCAGCAATGTAGGCACCCCGGTGCGCATGAGCGCCATTGCCAGCTTGCTGACCTCGGGCAACAACCAATTTTTACAACTCAACACCCGCAAGTTTATCTGGGTAGAAAGCAGCAGCTTCAACTATACCGCTTACTGGGGTTACGTAAACATTCCGTATCACCTCACGAGCGGAATTACCGTATCGGCCAATGGACGTCTGCAAATCGCCAGCAACAACATCATCAAGTCGGCCAACGCCATATACGTCGACGGCAAATTCATCGCTCAGGCGCTTGCCGGCGAGTCGATTTTCTTCACCTCCATCAAAGACGACAACTGGGGCGGCGACTCGAATGGCGACGCCAACAACACCAGTCCCGCCCGCAACGACTGGCAGGGCATCGATTTCCGGTCAACTTCAATCGATAGTGCCTCCTTGCTGAAACGTTGCCAAATACGTTTTGCGAACTATGCGATAGAAACCAATAGCTCGTCGCCCACCATCGATTCGTGTATCCTCAGCATCAATACCCGCTGTGCATCGTTCGAAGGCGAGTCGTCGCCCATCTTCATCAACAACAGCTTGGCCTCTAGTCAGCAGGTGCCCATTGCCCTCGACTTCAACGCCGACCCGATTATGGCTGCCAACAGCTTTTCGTTCAGCGATAACCAGTACGACGCCATTGGTTTGATAGGCTCACAGATTACCCGCAATTCGCTCATCAAGGTACGTGCCTTGGGAGCCATCACCAACATCACCTACGTGATGCTCAGCACCGACATCACGGTTCAAGCTGGACGTACGCTCACCATTGCCCCAGGCGTGGTGATCAAACATGCACAGAGCACCTTCTACTACAACCTTTTCCGAGTAGATGGCACACTCATCATGAACGGAAAGGCCGACAGCCTTATCACCATTACCTCAGTCAAGGACGATGCAGTAGGCAATCCGTTCGACACCAACAAAGACGGCAATGGATCCACCCCAGCCAGAAACGATTTGGGTCCCATCTTCATCACCCAAACCGGAGGAGGCACCAGCATGCGTTTTGTGAACTTGAAGTACATGGGCGGTGGGTATTACACTACCTATTACGGCTTCAACAACGAAAACATCCGCCGCGATGCCGCCATTGTGATTTACAATGCCAGCCCGAGCATTCGCCGCACCACCATCGAAAATGCCGAGTTTGGCATCTTCGCCTACCGCAGCTCCAACCCGGTAATCGACTCGGTGAGCTTCGTGAACCTGAGTCGCGCACCGGTATCGTTCAGCATGTCGGCCAACCCTACACTTTCGAACATCAGCTTTACCAATGTAGGCTGGAGAGCCTTGGGTTTGTTGGGCCGCAACGTATCGGCCAACGGTACCGTTGCCCGCCGCAATGTAGCCGGGTTCAACAACATCACCTATGTGGTGTTTGAGGAGATCAACATCAACCAAGGCACCCATGTAGACATTCAGGACGGTGTAATCATCAAGTTTGCCGACGGCAACTCGCGCCTGTTGGTAGAAGGCAGCCTACGCACCCTGGGTACTGCTGCCAACAAGGTGATTTTCACCTCTATGAAGAGCGATAATGTAGGTAATCCCGGCGACACCAACGGCGACGGTTCGGCCAGTTCGCCCAACCGCGGCGACTGGGACCGCATCGAGTTCCTCGACCCGAGCAACGATACTACCAGCCGCTTGAGCTATCTCGAAATACAGTTCCCGCAGCGCGGTGTGGTGATGCGTAATACCAATACCGTTTTGCGCAATGTGTTGATCAACCAGGCGAGCAGCCACGGCATCATGACCTACGAAGCCAGCCGCCCGAACATCGACAGCACCACCATACAAAACTGCAATGGCGACCCGGTGGCCCTTTCGTACGCCTCCGATCCGGTGTTTGGTCCGAATGTAGTGTTCAGCCAAAACATCAGCAGTGGTCTCTTTTTACACGAAACGCAACTCAACAGCGCCGCTCAGCTGCGGTCGAAAAATGTTGCCGGCATCAATAATATTGCGTACATCATTGAAAACGTCGACATCAACAGCGGCGGAAGGCTGGTGATTGACCCAGCCGTGGTGATCAAAATGCGCAGGATGTTCTGGTATTCCAATTCATGGATTATGGTCGATCAAGGTGGCCTCACCGTCAACGGTACTGCCAGTCAGCCGGTATACATCACCTCCTGGAAAGACGATTCGGTTGGTGGCGATACCAACAACGACGGCAACGGCAGTGTGCCAGCAAATACCGACTTCAACTACATCCACTTTAAAAACGTAACCGACAGCAGCCGCGCTTACTTCAAAAATTCGCTCATCAAATACGGTGGATATAATGCCCAGGCCATGCTTATTTTCGAAAACAGCGCCGGTTTTATCGACAGCTGTAATCTCGAACACATTTCGGCCCGAGGCATACGTATCAGCGGAACCAGCAACCCTCGCATACGTAACAGCAAGTTTTTCAACATCCCAAACAATGCACCGCTCTGGATTTCGATGTTTAGCAACCCAGAAATTCACATCAACAACCAGTTGCAAAACGTGGCCTTCTACACCATTGAGCTCATCCCAGAAGTGTTTTCGCAAAATGCCACCTTCGTATTCCGCAGTTTTGCAGGCATCGATAGCATCACCTACATGCTCAACGATCAGGTATATGCGCCTACCTCCACCTTCGGCAATTTTGTCGTAGCCAACGGAACCACCATCAACGTTCCGGCCGGTATGGTGTTTAAAATGCGCAGTGGTACTACAGCCTTTGGCGTCGACGGTCGTTTGAATGTAAATGGCACCGCAGCCCGCCCTGTGATCTTTACCGATTTCCGCGACGACCAATACGGCCGTCCGCTCGATATGAATGGCGATGGTTCGGCAACGGCACCCCCTGTATACCAGACCGGAAACAACAACAACACCATACTGTTCGATTTTGAGCCGGTAAGCAACGACAGCAGTACCATCCGCCACGTGCTTTTCCGCTACGGTAACCGCTTGGCCAATGTATTCAATGCCAACCCCGATTTCCGCCATGTACGCGCCGAGCGCCTCAATACCGGTATCCACTTGTTGGGCAACAGCACGCCGAAGATCGATAGCTGTACCTTCCACGATTTGTACCGCGAGCCGCTGAATACCTCTATCCTCACTTGGCCGAGCTCGGTATCGGGCAATACGTTGTCGGGTACCACCTACCGCTGCGTGGCCATCCCCGGCGAAACCTTGGTGCAAGACATCACCTTGGCAAAACGCAGCTTTGGCGGCATGGTCAACGTACCGTATTATTTCCCTTCGGGCTATACGGTGGCCAACAACGCAGTGCTTACGTTGAGCCCAGGTTTGGTGCTCAAGTTTGCCAACGGTCAGGGTATGACGGTCAATAAAGGCCTCGTTGCCGAGGGCGGCTTCCGTGCCGACAGCAACATTGTATTCACTACCATTGTAGATGATTTTTACGGCGGCGACAGCAATGCCGACAGCATCCCTACCGCCAGCGAGCTGAATAATGCGTATTTCGGCGGTATTTTGGTGAACAACGAAGCCATCGACAGTGAGGTGCGTTTCAGGAATGTAATTTTCCGTTACGCCTACCCACTCTCTTCGCCTGAAAGTTATGGCTTCATCCGTACCATCAGCGCCAGCCCAAGCATTCGTAACTGTACGTTCGATCGAGGAATAGCAGCGCTAGTGGCATCCGCAGCTTCCAACCCTGTGATCAACTTCTGCGACTTCAAAAATGTAGAATGGGGCGTGTTCAACGTGAACCGCTCGTTCAATATCGATGCGCGCAACAACTGGTGGGGCAATAACAGCGGTCCTACCCATGCTGGCAACCCGGGAGGAACTGGTGCCAAAGCCACCGACAGTGTTCGTTATTCGCCTTGGTTGGTGAACGGCTCCAATAACCCCATCATGGGCGATGTGAGCTTGAATGGATCGGTGCAGGCCTTTGATGCCGCCATGGTATTGCAAGCCAACGTAAGTTTAATCACGTTCAACGCTACCCAAAACATTGTTGGCGATGTAACCGGCAACGGAAGCATCACCGCCATGGACGCTTCGTACATTCTGCAGTTTGTAACCGGCATCATCAATAAATTCCCCGCCGAGGAGCTCTTTACCACACCGGTATTCCCCGATGTAAGCCGCGCACGCTTCGCTCTGGGCGAAATGCAGGCTGCACCACAAAGCACAGTCGTTGTTCCGTTGTGGGTACGTGCCGCCGACGGCATATTGAGTGCCGATTTGGTACTCGAAGCCGATCCGCAGCTACTACAATTCCAAGCGGTGCAAGGCCTGCTGCCAGGCATGCAGCTTACGCAGCAGTACGACTTAGCAACTGGCCGCTTGCGTTTGTCGGTGGCGGGTCTACAACAGTTGCGTGGCGATGTGCAGTTGCTCGAGCTGGTATTCAGCACGGGTGGCAGCGTAGGTTCGCATTTGTTGGCCCCCGTGAAGTTTGAAGCCGCTTATGGCAACGAAACCGACCTGTTGACCCAAGCCACCAACGGATTGGTAGAAATACAGGGACTGGCAACTTCGGTAAGTCAACAAGCCCATGCAGCTGCCAACAGCTTGCATCCGGTGTATCCCAATCCGGTAGAAGGCGAAGCATGGCTCAACTTTGTACTCGACAAAGGCGGCGACCTGCTGTTGGAGGTAACCGATTTACAAGGCCGTCAGCTACACGTGCTCAAGTCGGGCCATTCCGATGCAGGCAGCTACCGATTGGCCTGGGATGGTCGCGATGCCGCCGGCAACCGACTGGCCTCTGGTGTGTACTTGATACGCCTCACCACAGCAACGGCACATTCGGTTCAACGTGTGGTAGTTAAGTAAGGATGCGTTTGGCTTTCACCTTAACGGATGCATCCATGAAAAAGATATTCATCGCACTATTGACGGCCCTGCTCTTCCAACTGGGAGGAGCAGCGGCCCAGTCGATACGCCTGCGGTTGCCCGATACCACCGCCTTGGTGGGCAGCAGTTTCCTGCTACCCGTCTATGTCGATTCTACCTTCACCGGTCGCAACATCATCAGCTACCAGGTGCAGCTCACCTACACCTCGTCGCAGTTGGTGGCCGATTCGTTGGTGACTACCGGCACGATGTCGGCAGCAGCCAATCCCATTGCCAACTTTGGGGGCTCGGGCACTGTTACCGTGGCGGCAGCTTCAGCCACGCCTTTGAGTGGCACGGGTGTATTGTTTTATGTGCGATTCCGGGTCATTTCTACCTTTGGTGGTTACAGTACCGGTATCAATTTTAGCACCGCAGCCACCAATACCTACCTCAACCAGGGCAGTCCAACACTCACCTTCCGCAACGGCACCCTTACGGTGCCATCGTTGCCGTCGATTGGTGTGAATCCGGGCTCGGCGAATGTGGTGGTAGGCGATACGGTGCAATTTACCGCCAGTGGTGGCCGCGCGCCGTACAGTTGGCGCCTAGCCGACAGCACCCGCGGCAGCATACAGTCGCTCACCGCCAATACAGCACGCTTCATTGCAAGCACCGCGGGCATCACCCGGGCCATCGCTACCGACTCGAATGGCTTTAGCGGACAAATGAGTCAAGACTTGGTGGTCCGCAACTTCCGGATGTGGACCCGCGACAGCTCGCGCCTGCAAGGCACCGAACTGCTCTTGCCCGTTTATGTAGGCAACCTAACCCCCTGGAACGTGATTTCAGGCTCATTCGAGGTGAATTTATCGTCCCAAACCGGATTGCGTGTGCTGGGAGTTGAACGCAACGGCACCTTGCTCGCCGGCGTTAACCAAACCTTCTTGGGGCAACAATCGGCCACGAGCTGGGAGGTGAGTTTTGCCAGCCCCACAGCCTTGAGCGGTGGCGGTATACTCTGCTATCTGCGCATTGCTGTTCCCAATTTGTACACCTTCAACTACCAGTTTACGGTTAGCTTCAGCAACACCCTCTTCAACCAAAACCTCACGGCTTTGGTGAGCAGCAGCACCCAAACGGCCATTGCCTTGCCGCAAATCACCATCTCGCCCAATACCGCTGAGGTGGTGGCCGGCGAAACCCGTCAGTTTACGGCCAGCAACGGTTTTGCACCTTACCGCTGGACGGTGAGCGACTCAACCCTCGCCACCATCAGCACCACCGGTTTGCTCACTGCGCGCCAAGGTGGGGTGGTAACCATTACCGCCACCGACTCGGTGAACGCCACCCGCACTTCGGGCAATATCCAATTGTACGACACCCGTTTGTACGTACGCGATACGGTACTCATAGCTGGCGATACCGTGGTAGATGTAGCTGTATTTATGGACCAGCTGCCGCAAGGGAAGTCGATTACAGCCGTATCGTTTGCTTTCGACTACAACGCCAATTTCATACAGCCTTTGGGCGTGGTGCAGGCCGGTACCGCCAGTGCCAGCTGGTCGGCAGCCACCAACATGGTAGGCAACAACCGCTATTCCATTGCTTTGGCTGGAACGACAGCCCGTTCGGCCGCTGGCAATTTATTTTTCATCCGTTTTAAGGTGCTGCCCGCCTTTACGGTCAACAATACGCTATCCTTGAGCAACATCCAGGTTACTTTGAACGAGGGCAATCCCAACTTCCTGCTTGTGAATGGCCAGATACGCTCGTTGCCTTGTTCGCCTGTGGCCACGGTAAGTCCTTCGGGCAATGTCACCTTTTGTGCGAATCAGCCCACCCAGCTTGCTGGTCCTTCGGGTACCGCCTACCAATACCAATGGTCGCGCAACGGCACGCCTGTAGCTGGTGCCAACAACCGCTTGTTTACCCCTTCGTTGAGCGGCAACTATACCCTGCGTGTTTCGCTCAACAGCAGCTGTTTTGTGGTGAGCGATACCGTACGTGTGACCATCAATCCGTCGCCCATTGCCCAAATCACCCCGTATGCCGATACCTTGCACGCCTGCTCTGGCGATACCGTGGTACTTCGTGCGTACCGCGAGCCGGGCTATACCTTACAGTGGTTCCGCAACGGCAACACCCTCTCGGGCGCAACCGATACCGTGTTTCGGGCTACGCTCAGCGGCGCCTACACCGTTCGTTCTACCCTCAACGGCTGCCAAACGCTATCGGCAGCTCAGCTGGTGAACATCCGTACGTTGCCGGCCAAACCAACCATCACCGTTACCGGATCGCCCGTATGTGCAGGCGACTCGGCCACCTTACGCATACCGGCGACCAGTCTGCAACGGCAGTGGTTTAGTGCCAGCGGACCCATCGCCGGCGCTACCGATACCGTGCTCCGTGTGCCTGCCGGCAAGTACACCGTTCGCCTTACCGATGCCTTTGGCTGTCGCGTTTTCGCCGACTCGGTAACCGTTGTCGCTGCCACAGCCTCGGCGCAAATCAACGCCTCGGGGGCAACAACGTTCTGTCAGGGCGGTTCGGTTAACCTCGACCTCTCCCAAGCCACCACCTTTGTGCGTTGGTTCCGCAACGGCATACAGCTACCCGATACCCTTCGTCCGCTGGTGGTCAACCAAAGTGGAGCCTACACCGCGGCTTATCGCCTTTCGGGCAACGCATGCACCTTTACCACTGCAGCCATTCAGGTTACGGTAACGCCTCGACCGGTGGTTACGCTCGACAGCATCTTGCCGGTTTGTGTCAACAGCCCTTCGTTCCAGTTGATTGGCGGCCTACCCGCAGGAGGAACCTTTGTTGGTCCCGGTGTGGTGAACAACCGCTTTAATCCGAGCACGCTGGCACCAGGCACCTACTTGGTGAAGTATGGCGTACAGGTAAACGGCTGCAGCGATACGGCCAGTCGGTTCATTCAGGTGTTGGCCCTACCGGGCACTACCTTCCCCGTGCAAGCCGCCGTTTGTATCAATGCCCCGGCCTTCGCCCTCAGTGGCGGTTTGCCTGCCGGTGGCGTATATTTTGGTAATGCGGTGAGTGGTGGCAATTTTAGTCCGGCTTTGGCGGGAATCGGCACCCATACCGTTGGTTATACCACCCAAAATGCCAACGGTTGTCGCGATACGGTGCTCCGCAGCATAACCGTGAATGCCTTACCAGCGGCGAACATCAGCCAGGGTGCCACGGCTGCATTTTGCCAGGGCAGCAGCGTCGTGCTCAACGCCAATACAGGCACCGGCCTCAACTACCAATGGCTGCGCAATGGCCTTTTGCTTAGCGGACAAACTACCTCCAGCTTGGTGGTGAACCAGGCAGGCAGTTACCGCGTGGTGGTGACCAATGCCTCGGGATGCCGCGACAGCTCAGCCGTTACAGTTGTCACCGAAAATGCCCTGCCCAATACTACCGTTACCCCGGCAGGTCCCACAACCTTCTGTCAAGGAGGTGCGGTGGTCCTGAATGGTGTTTCGGCGCCCGACCGCAGTTATCGTTGGTTGTTCAACGGCAGTGCGGTGAGTGGCAACCTCACACCAACACTTACCGCCAACGCCAGCGGCACCTACCGATTGATTGTGACCAATGCCGTAACGGGTTGTTTCGATACCTCTGCCGCTGTAAGCGTGACAGTAAATCCGATACCCGCAGCACAGATTAGTCCCATAGGATCGTTAACCCGATGTGTGGGCGACAGCGTAACCTTAAACGCCACTACAGGTACAGGCTTCAGTTATGTGTGGCTCTTGAATGGCAGCGTACTGACCGGAAGCACCCAGGCCAGTGTGCGGGTAGGAGCCGCAGGCAGTTATCGGGTACTGATAACCAATAGCGCTACCGGATGTTTCGATACCTCGGCAGCCGTAAGCGTGGTAATCGTTCCTTTGCCCACGGCTACGATTTCGGCAGCCGGTAGCACTACGGTCTGCGAAGGCAATACCGTAGTGCTGAATGCCAATACCGGTACTGGCCTGAGCTACCGTTGGCTCCGAAATGGTGTAGCGTTGGCAGGCCAAACAGCCGCGAGCCTTACCGCTAGCTTGGCTGGAAGCTACCAGGTGGTAGTCACCAACGCCACGGGTTGTTTCGATACCTCGGCAGTCCTTACCGTAACCGTGAACCCGAAACCGGCAGCACCGGTCTTGACCACCAATGCCGATACGATTTTTGCGCGCCCAGGAACCGATTTACTGTGGTTCCGCAACGGCATTTTGTTGGCTGGCGTTACCGACAGTACGCTCATCATCACGCTAAACGGAAGTTACCGTGCGCTGCGTTTGAGTACACAAGGTTGTAATTCCGACAGCTCGAATGCCATTGTAGTGACGAATGTAGCGGTAGCCGACAAGCAAGTGCTTCAGGCACGCATTTACCCTAACCCAACGGCAGGTTTGCTGATTTTGGAGTTGGAAAGCTCGAATCATCATGCCCTAGAAATCGAATTGCGTTCGGTAACCGGAGCCTTGGTGTATCAAAAGCGCTATGCAGCGGGCAGTTATGCCGACCGCGAACAGCTTCAGCTCGACGAACTGCCACCAGCGGTTTATCTGGTTCAGCTCCAGCAGGGTGATCGTTTGAACTACCAGCGTCTCGTAATTCAGCGTTAAATGGCATACCAGTAACAAGGGCGGGATAAAATTCCCGCCTTTTGTTTTTTCTACCATTACAGCCATTAAATCGCTATTTTTGTGCTATTGGGTGATTAGCTCAGCTGGTTTAGAGCACTACCTTGACAGGGTAGGGGTCGATGGTTCGAATCCATTATCACCCACCATTTTCCCGCTAGTCGGGATTTTTTGTGCCCAGCTGATAGATAAACTAGCTCAGTCGACCACCAAACCGCGTACCCGCTGCACGGGTAGATGAGGTAGCACTTGCAAGGGTTTGGAGGGTGTAGTTGTTCCGCTAAGCCTCGGCAATTCGGCGGCCGAAGCCAAGGTAAAGGCGAGTGCTGCCAAGAGTGCTATCACAAAAACAGAATCGGCTATCCGGCTGTATAGTACCTGCGTGGGGGATAGAAATCGTGTTTGCATGAACCACTTACGACTTGTCGTGGTTTTCGGATTGGTGCGGCCGTGTATTATCCCTGCTTTACCGTATTTTCGCCTCAACGTTACCTTATGTCGATGTCATCTCCCTCGCTGCTCGAGCAGCTCAACGCCAGCAGCACCAATACGCTTTCGGCACAGCTGGGCATACGTTTTACGCGTGTAGAACCCGGTTTAGTAGAAGCCACCATGCCGGTTGACCACCGCACACACCAGCCCTTTGGGATGTTGCATGGCGGGGCATCGGTAGCTTTGGCCGAAACCGTAGGGAGTGTAGGCTCGAATATGCTTGCGGGCGAAGGCCGTGCAGCCGTTGGCCTCGAGATCAACGCCAATCACGTGAAGTCGATCCGCACCGGAGAGGTGTTGTGCACCGCACGCATCGTACATCAAGGCAAACAAACCCACATCTGGGACATTCGCATCACGGGTCCCGAGGGGCAGCTCATCTGCATCAGCCGCTTCACCGCCGCCATCATCGACTTGCCCAAACCGTGATCCATACTACCCGGAAAAATACCGCCACACTGCGGCAGTTTGTCGCCGCAGCCACTGCCGAGGGACTGCCGTGGGTGAGCTTTCGTTTGCCGGGAGAAAGCCACAGCCACTGTTGGCTGCAGCTCGACGCTACACCCGCCACCCTGGCTGCCGAACAAGCAGGTTTTGTGCTGGCACCTTTCGACTGGCCCCAGCGCAGCGCTACGTTCATCCGTCGCGATTTGGCCTTTACCGGTCTCGAGTTTAATCCCGACGCCTTGCAGTTTGGCACCCTCTCCGCCAGCCAGCTGCTGCGGCTCACCCAGTTGCAGGCACGATTGGCGAGCGAAGATGCGCCTGTTTGGAACAAAACAACGTTGCCGCCCTCTACGAGCCACCAACAGTATCAGCAAACCGTTGAAGCAGCCTTGAAGGCCATCGGCCAGGGTCGGCTGCAGAAGGTAGTGCTTTCGCGCACCCTGCAGCTCCAGTTTGCCACGCCCATCGATTCCAGCGCCGTTTACGACGCCCTGTGTGCCCTCTACCCCGATGCCTTTGTGAGTCTTTGTCGCCTCCCCAGCGGCGAATGTTGGCTCGGCGCATCACCCGAGCTGCTAGTCGATTACCGCGCCGACGGCCTCAGCACCATGTCGCTCGCCGGCACCCGCGCTGTGAACGACGAAGCTCCCGGCTGGCAGCCCAAAGAAGAAGCCGAGCAGCAGATTGTGACCGATTACATCCGCGAGCAGCTCGCCGCCTTGGGCATGGAGGTGAGCATCGCCCCCCGCGAGACCATCCGTGCTGCCCAAGTATGGCATCTCCGCAATCGCATCGAAGCCAAAGGGCCGGTAGGCCTCACGGAGGTGCTCGAAAAGTTACACCCCACCCCGGCCGTTTGCGGCTACCCGCTGGCAGCTGCCCGCAGTTTTATCGCCACCCACGAGGCGCACCCCCGGCAGTTTTATGGAGGTTTCCTCGGGCCCATACAGCCCGATGGCAGCGCCCGGCTGTTTGTGAACCTGCGTACCGCCGCGCTGAGCGAGCAGGCGGCCAGTCTCTACCTCGGTGGCGGACTGGTAGCCGGTTCCGACCTCGCCGCCGAGTGGGCCGAAACCGAAGCCAAAGCCCAAACCCTTTTAGCCGCCTTTCGCCATGCCGGAATTGATCCACAATGAAGTAGCCGCCATCATCAGTGCCAGCCTGGCACGCCTCGGGCTCACCGAAGTGGTCATCTCGCCCGGTTCTCGCTCGGCGCCCCTCAGCCTGATGTTTGCCCGTCAGGGCTGCTTTCGCATACAAACGGTGCTTGACGAACGTGCCGCCGCTTACATCGCCCTCGGCAAAGCCCTGGCCACCCGCAAACCCGTCGCCCTCATCTGCACTTCCGGTACTGCCCTGCTCAACTACGCCCCAGCCATCGCCGAAGCGTGGTACCAGCGGGTACCGTTGGTGGTGCTCAGTGCCGACCGCCCCATCGCCTGGCTCGACCAAGGCGATGGGCAGGTGGTGCATCAAGCAGAGGCCTTGCGCACCCACCTGGTGGGCTATGCCACGGCCCCCGAGCAGCTGCACGACGACAGCGACCGCTGGCAGCTGCGCCGCAACCTCAGCGAGCTGTGGCAGCAAGCCGTTCAACAGCGTGGTCCGGTTCAGCTCAACGTACCCCTGCGCGAACCCCTCTACCAATTACCCGAGCCATTCGCCCCCGAAACCCAAGCCGTTTACCACAGCTACCGCAGCAGTGGCGAGCAAGATATACCCGAAGCACTGGTGCACGACTGGCACCGCGCCAGCAGCATCTGGTTGCTCCCCGGCGCCGGCAGTGCCGATGAGTTGCAGCAGCAGGCCGTCGAAGCCCTCGCCGCCGATCCGCGCGTGCTGGTGGTGGCCGAGCCGCTCAGCAATATCACGCCCACCTTAGCAGGCATCGACGAGCTGTTGCGCATTACCGGCACCCTCGCCCTCCCCGAGTTGATCATCAGCTGGGGAGGTCCCTGGCTTTCCAAACGCCTCAAACAAACGCTGCGTGCGCATCCCCATAGCCATTGGCGCATCGACCCGCTGGGCCGCCCACACGACAGCAGCATGCGCCTGGGTGCCCTGTGGCTCGCCCACGAAGGAGAAGCCCTCACTGCGCTGGCCACCCTGCCCCGAGGTCGTGGCGACTATGCGCGCCAGCAGCAGGAGCAGGCCGCGGTTGTGCTCGAACGTTTGAACCCGCTTTGGGCGCAGTTGCCGCATAGCGATCTGGCGGTGATGCGGCAGCTCCTCGGCTGGCTCCCGGCCAATACCGCACTGCATCTCGGCAACTCCATGCCCGTACGTTACCAACAATTTGCCGCGTACGGTACCGCACAGCGCGAGCTGCTACATGCCAACCGCGGCACCGCCGGCATCGACGGCGTGACCAGCACCGCCCTTGGCTTCGCAAGCTGTTGGGAAGGAGCAACGGTGCTCATCACGGGCGAGCTGTCGTTTTTGTACGACCTCAACGCTTTCACCATCGATACCGTGCCGCCCAACTTCAAGGTGGTGGTGTTGCACAATGGCGGTGGCGATATCTTCCGCATCATCGATGGGCCGCGCCAGCAGCCTGAGCTCGAAACGCTCTTCGCCACGCCACGGTCCGCACAAATCGACAAACTCGCCGAAGGCTGGGGGCTGCGGGTGTTTGAGGCCCGCGATGCCCTATCTTTGCGCGACGCCTACCAAGCTTGGCAGTCGGCAAACCAGGCAGCCGTATTGCTTGTTTACACCGATGCCGCCGCTAACCAGCAGGCGCTACAACTTTTCCACCATACTTTAACTGTTGCCCATGACCAGTAATTTGCCCTGGCAAACCATCAAAGCATACGAAGAAATTCTGTTTCAGTATTACGACGGCATCGCCAAGATCAGCATCAACCGTCCACACAAACACAATGCATTTACCCCGCTCACCGTTACCGAGATGAGTGAAGCCATGGAACTTGCCCGACAAGACGAGCGGGTGGGCGTGGTGATCCTCACCGGCGAAGGCGGCAAGGCCTTTTGCAGCGGCGGCGACCAGAGCGTACGTGGCCACGGCGGTTACATCGGTAAGGATGCCGTTCCTCGCTTGAATGTGCTCGACTTGCAGATGCAGATACGCCGCATTCCGAAGCCCGTAGTTGCCATGGTAGCCGGCTGGGCCATTGGTGGCGGACATGTGCTGCACGTGGTGTGTGACCTCACCATTGCCGCCGAAAATGCACGTTTCGGCCAAACAGGACCTATCGTAGGAAGCTTCGATGGCGGTTTTGGCGCCTCCTACCTTGCGCGTATCGTAGGGCAGAAGAAAGCCCGCGAAATTTGGTATCTCTGCGACCAGTACGACGCACAAGAAGCCCTCGACATGGGCTTGGTGAACAAGGTGGTACCCCTGGAGCAGCTCGAAGAAACTACGGTGGCCTGGTGCCGCAAGATGCTCGCCAAAAGTCCGATGGCCCTGCGCATGCTCAAGTCATCGTTTAACGCCGAACTCGACGGGCAGGCCGGCATCCAGGAATTGGCTGGCAATGCCACCTTGCTGTATTACCTCAGCGACGAGGCCAAAGAAGGCAAAAACGCCTTCCTGGAAAAGCGCCAACCCGATTTTTCGAAATACCCGAAGTTTCCTTAAAACATAGCCCCGAAAGGGGCTTTTTTGTGGGCCGTTGAGTGCAGCAGGAATAGAACTGCCGACCAAAGGATAGCTACATGCATCTTGGACCGAAGCAGTCTTCCCCGAGAAAAAAACCCGCGCGATTTCTCGATGTTCGGGCATTTTACGTACTTCGGGTATTCGAAGTTAGTCGCCTACATGAAGTTGAACCTCCTGGCCCTTTTGCCCCAACGAATACGTCGCCCTGCGGAGCAGCTGCTTCGCAGCAAGCCTATCCAAATGCTCGTTGCCTTTTGGCGTCGTATGTGGCAGCCCAGCCTCTTCAACCGCAAGCGCTACCGCGGCCTCAGCACCCGCGGGAAGCTAGGCAGCGTGGCCTACACCGGCCTGCTCACGCTGTTCTGCTTTTATCTGGCCTTGGAGCTCAACCTGCTGTGGATTTTCGGCCGCATGCCCTCTATGGGCGAGGTGCGCGAAGCCGACATGGCCGTTGCCAGCGAGATCTATACCGCCGATGGCAAGCTACTCGGGAAATTTTTCACCGAAAACCGCACTCCGGTCGCCTACAACGAGATCAACCCCAACCTCATCCGTACCCTCATCGCCGTGGAGGACGTACGTTTTTACCAGCACCGCGGCATCGACGTGCGCGCCCTCTTTTCTGCCGTGGCCTCCACACTCAAGGGCGATCCCCGCGGGGCGAGTACTATCACCCAGCAGTTGGCTAAAAATCTGTTTAAAACGCGCCACGGCAGCCGTGGGCTGCTCAACTACATCCCAGGCCTGCGCATCATCAACGCCAAAGGCAAGGAGTGGGTGACCGCTTTCAAGCTCGAGTTGTTTTTCAGCAAAGAGGAGATACTCACCCTGTACCTCAATACCGTCGATTTTGGCCGCAACACCTTCGGCATCAAAAGCGCAGCCCGTACCTATTTCAATACCAGCCCGGCTGACCTCAAACTCGAAGAAAGCGCCATGTTGGTGGGCATGCTCAAGGCACCCACCTACTACAACCCCGTTTCGAACCCCAAAAATGCCCTCCGCCGCCGCAATACGGTGCTGGGGCAGCTCCTCAAGTACGGGGCGATCACAGCCAGCACCCACGACCGGCTGGTGCAGCGGCCCATACAGCTGCAGTACAGCGAAGAAACCATCACCGATGGACTGGCACCCTACTTCCGTACCGAACTGGGCAAGTGGCTGCGCGACTACCTCAAGGCCGAATACGGCGACGAATACAACATCTACACCTCGGGGCTCAAGATCTACACCACCCTCGACAGCCGCATGCAGAGCCATGCCGAGGCTGCCATGGCCGAGATCATGAAGCGCCTGCAAAAGCGGTTCGACAACCACTGGCAGGGTCGGGTGCCTTGGGAACTCGAAAATGGCGAAGAAGATACCGCTTGGTTCAACAACCTCGCACGCACCAGCGAGCACTACCAGCGGCTAGCGAAAAGTGGGCTCGACGAACCTGCCATCTGGGAGCAGATGCATGTGAGCCGCCCCATGGAGGTATTTACCTGGAAAGGCAACGAAACGCGTGAGATGAGCGCACTCGACAGCATACGCTATCAGCTGCAGATTTTGCAGGGCGGCCTCATCGCCGAAGACCCCTTCACCGGACACATCAAGGCCTGGGTGGGCGGCATCAACTTCGAGCACTTCAAATACGACCACGTAAAGCAGAGCAAACGCCAGCCAGGCTCCACCTTCAAACCTTTTGTGTATGCCGCTGCCTTCGAAAACGGCTACGGCCCTTGCGACAAGCTGGTTGACCAGCCCGTAAACCACCGCTACCGCGAGCAAAATGCCGACGGCGAGTGGGAAGAGAAGGAGTGGGCACCCCGCAATGCCGACTGGAACTTTACCTATAGCGAGTACACCCTGCGTAGGGGCATGGCCAAGTCGGTAAACAGCATCGCCGCGCAGCTCACCATCGCCGTGGGCCCCGAGAAGGTAGCCGCCACCGCCAAAAAGATGGGCATTCAAAGTCCACTTAAGCCTATCCCCAGCATTGGTTTGGGCGTTAACGATGTGAGCCTCTTTGAGCTGGTGGGCGCCTATGCCAGCATCCTCAACAAGGGCGAATGGATAGAGCCGCACATGGTGACACGGGTAGAAGATATGGACGGCAAGCTGCTGTTCGAGTACAACCCCAAGCGCGAGCGGGCGCTGAGTGAGGAAACGGCTTTTCTGATGACCTATATGCTGCGCGGCGGTACCGAGGAGCCCGGCGGCACCTCGCAGGCGCTGTTTGAGTTCGACATTTTTTGGCGCAACGAGATTGGCGGCAAAACCGGCACCTCACAAAACTACAGCGACGGATGGTTTGTGGGCATGACCCGCGATTTGGTGGTGGGCAGCTGGGTGGGTGCCGACCAACGGCGGGTACGTTTCCGTACCTCACAAACCGGCGAAGGCAGCAAAACCGCCCTGCCCATTGCCGGCGAGTTCTTGGAGTTGCTGTACAAAGATGAGCTCCTCGAGCGGGGAACCTTCCCGCGACCAACGGTGACCATCGAGAAAGCTTGGAACTGCCGCACCGTGCTGCCCCGCAACGACTCTACCGCTACCGACTCGCTCATTGTGATGCCCGAAGATAGCCTCACCATCGACGGCTGAGTTTTTGAATACCAGCCGTTTCCCGTATCTTTGCATTTATGAATGAAACTAAGCGGCAGCTTAAAGTCGCTAAACTACTCCAAGAGGAGCTAGCCGACCTGCTCCAGAAGGAGATGCCGCAGCTACGTAGCGGCGCCATGGTCACCATCACCAAAGTGCGGGTATCGCCCGATTTGTCGGTCGCCCGCTTTTACCTGAGCCTCTTCGGCGGTCAGCCCGCCACGGTGCTGCAAGCCTTCGACGAAGCCAACAAAGAAATCAGGCTTCGACTCGGCAATCGCATTCGGCATACCGTGCGAATTGTTCCGCATCTGCACTTCCACCACGACGACTCGCTCGACTACATCGACCGCATCGATCAACTGCTCAAAGAAGACCCCAACGCGTAGCCCCCATGCAGCACGCCGAACTCCGCAAACGGCTTTCCGACATCTTCCGCAACCGGCCTTACCTCCGGAGCATGTTTTACATCCTCATCGATGTGCTCATTGTGAGCTTTTGGCACATTCGCCGCGGAATTTTGCGCTTTTCGCGCCAACAGAACGGACCCATCCACGTACTCGATGCCGGTACCGGCCTGGGTCAATATACCTACTTCATGGCACGCAAGTTCCCGCTGTGGAACATCTACGCCGTTGACCAGTCGGCCAACGAAGTATGCGAATGCAATCGCTTTTTCCACGACTTGAATTACCCGAGGGTGTTGTTTCGCACCGAAGATTTGGAGACCATACAGCGGGAGAATACCTACGACATGGTGCTGGCGGTAAATGTGGTGGAGTACATTAGCGACGACCGCAAGGTGCTTGGCAATCTGTTGCACGCCCTCAAACCCGGCGGCATGTTGTTGTTGAGCGTACAGAGCGACAAGAGCAAGCAGGTGCAGCCTAACTTCACCAATAAGCTGCTGCAAAACAGCGAGCTGCGCCATCGTTACAACAATCTCGAGCTCAAGAAGCTACTCAAGGAGTTAGGCTACCGCAACATCAAAGCCCACTATTCGTACGGCATCAGTGGCCGCATAAGTACAGTGTTGGGTGTGGCCATCCCTAAAAATTTACTGCGTCGCTCGCGGCATTTTCTGGTGCTCATGCCGCTGTATTATTTGCTGCTGTATCCGGTCATTTTTGTGCTTAACAGCATCGACGCCTACTTTGTGCATTTGAGCGGCAGCGAGCTGGTGGTGAGTGCCTACAAAACCGAAGCGTGCGCCTGATTCGCCTCTTTGTATTCCGCTATCTGTTTTCGAAGAAGCGGACCAATTTCATCAACATCATTACCGGTATCTCCTTTTTTGGGGTGATGGTAGGCACGGCTGCCTTGGTGGTAGTGCTGAGCGTTTACAACGGCCTCGAAGACCTCACGCGGAGCATGTACAGCCGCTTTAATCCCGATGTGCGCATTTCGCCCTCGGCCGGCAAGTGGCTCGATGCCGCAGCCTTGCAGCAGGAGTTGCGCACGTTTCAAGGTTTGGCTACCAGTGCTGCGGTGCTCGAAGAAAATGCCATGTTGCGCTACGACCGTCATGAGTTTATTGGCGCCGTGAAGGGTGTCGACAGCAATTACAGCACCGTTACTGGCATCGACAGTTTTATACAGCGGGGCCGGTATATGTTGTGGGATGGTTTTGGGCTGCCTTATGCCATTGCCGGCAGTGGGGTAGCCTACACGCTCAGCATTTCGCTCAACGACTACCGGAATGTGCTGGAGGTGTATGTGCCCAAGCGCGGCAAAATCGACTTGTCGCGACCCGACTTGGCCTTCCGCAAGCGCAGTTTGCTGCCAGCAGGCTTTTTTGATGTGCAACCCGAGATCAACAGCCGGTACACCCTGGTGCCGTTGGCCTTTATGCAGGAGTTGCTCGAGCTCGACAGCAGCCGTGCCTCGGCGGTGGAGCTGAAGTTGGTGGCCGGTTACGACGCCCGCAAGGCCGTACGTCAGTTGCAGCAGCAGCTAGGCGATGGGTATTTGGTGCAAGATCGCGAGCAGCAAGAAGAAGCCATCTTCCGCATTTTTCAAACCGAGAAATGGTGGACCTATTTGTTTTTGTTGCTGATTGTATTGGTTGCTGCCATGAACCTGGTAGGAGCCCTCTCGATGTTGGTGATGGAAAAACAGCGCGACATTGCTTTGTTGTACAGCCTTGGCGCCACGCCTGGACGCATACGGGCTATTTTTTTGGCTTTGGGGCTCCTCATCACCCTACTTGGTGCCAGCCTAGGTGTGGGCGTGGGTGCAGGCCTGAGCGCTCTGCAGGAACAATACGGACTGCTTGAATTTGCAGGCAGCGAAAACTTCTTGGTGAGCGCCTATCCCGTGCAACTGCGTGCCGGCGATGTGCTGGCCACCTTTGGCGGCGTGTTGCTCATTGGTTTGTTGTGTTCGGTTTACCCCGCTCTCCGCGCCGCCCGCAATTTCAGCTCCCTCGGTGGGGTGAAGTGAGCAATGAACATCTTCGGAAAATAACACAGAAGTGAGTTGTTAATTTTCTTTCTCCTAGTATTTTTAACAGTACTATGAGATGTTTACTTGCGGTTATATTTTTTTTCTTGAGCATTCATTCAGAATCCAATGGCCAATGGATAGCTATTGGGAATTCTGTTGATAATCTTGGCTTTTCAGCACCGACCAGTCAAGCTGGGGGAGCACGTAGACAACAAACCATTTATCGACCAAACGATTTTAATTCACCACTTACAGCAGGTCTTATTAGCCGAATTTACTTACGAACCCACACGGCAGTTCCCGCAACTCTTCAACTTTTCCAATTTTCGATTCGAATGGGTCAGACGACTGATTCTGTCTTGAGCATGAATGCTTTCATGCCGAATCTTAGAGTTGTAAGAAATGCACAGCCAGTTACTTCGTTCATTCCTGTAAGTGCTGGCAGTTTTGTTCCAGTCGATTTAGATACCCCGTTTTATTATGACGGTCATTCCAACCTTATCATCGAAGTTGTAAGCAGTGGTGTTAGTACAGGGTTTGAAGCATCAGGTAAAACGAAAGCGGCAAGACGACTTTTTGCTGCCAACTCAAGCTCTGGAACTGGGAGTATCGACGCTAATGTATGGGATATTGGATTTGATTATACGCAACTTGATTCCCCGAATGTCCAGTTGATTCAAGCTTTACCGGCCTCAGGTACTTTTCCTTTGAATTCTCAATTCAACCCTTCCTTGAGGTTCATGAATAGGAGTACCGATACCTTGAGAACCCTACGTTTGAATTATCAAGTTAATAATGACACTATTCAAAGCTATTTTTGGTCAGGGAACTTGGCTTATCTCGACCAAACTACTGCCTCATTTAGCATCCCTGTTGCGGTAAATGGACCCGACAGTTTAAAAATTAAATACTGGGTAGACTTTCCCAATGGTAGAGCAGATGTAGACAGGAGTAATGACACTTTGACTATTGTGTACAATCGCGTTTTTCCGGGTGGCACCATTGTTATAGGTCCAGACCAAACTTATACGAATCTTCAAGCCATTCTTAATTCACTTGCATCGAGGGGTATTTCGGGATTAACGCGCCTGGTGTTGAACCAGCGACAAATCTTAACTGGCGGTCAGTATCCTTCCGTTCCTGGTGCAACAGCAACTAACCGTATAATTATTCTACCGGCTGATAGTATTGCCGAAATTACCATTGACGGTGTGAATGCACCCGCGCTGACGCTTAACCAAGTTACTGCTTATCGATTTGAGCGAATTCTTTTCAAGTTTAATGCACTCCCGAACAACCCTCATCATTTAGTTCGCCTATTGGGGTCTACACAAATACAGTTTGATAGCTGTCGTTTTGATGCCAGCAATTCCTATCAAGACACGGCGAGAGCTCAAGATTTGATTCAAATTTTGGGCGGGTCAGCGGTAAGTATTACGAATTCAACGTTCATTTCCGGACGACATGGCGTCTACAGTTTTCAGTCTTCTTCGAATAGAATTACGAATGTTTTGATTGAAAACAACCGGTTTCTAAATCAGATTGGGTCAGCCATGAACTTAAGCCACGTAAACGGTTTAACTGTCAGAGGAAACTCAATGGAAAAAAGATTTATCGGGTCACGATTTGCAATTTGTTTTGTGGATTCTTCTCTAGTGTTTACAATTGAGCGCAATCGATTTTATGGGATAATAAACGCCCCATTTCTTGAACTAAGGTCGTTTACCAACAACCCAAATTCACCGATCAATTTTGCAGTAAATAATATTTTTCAGGGTAGAATTATTAACGGGAGTCCTGCAATACACTTTTTTTATTCAAGTGCCCAGTCGCGTTTGAATTACTCTTTCAATAGTATGGATTTTGACTATTCGATTGGGGGACCACCAATAAATGGAGTGGTAAGGTTTGAGTCAGTAATCATGAGTTACGGTCAATATCGCAATAACATACTCAAAGTGCGGCGACCTTTAATTGCTGACGGCGGCGCCTGTGAGTTTTATTCGATTTCGCCTCAGTTTTCATCTATATCGATGTCGAATAACTATTATGATCACGATCTGCCTTTACACGCAAGAGGATATACGCAGTTCTCAAGTTTAGCAGCTTTTCAGGCAGCTTTAGTTGGCCAAAATGCGAATTCACATAAAATATCGAGTGCGTTTGTCGACACTACTTGTCGACCTTCAAACTTGTTTTTATTGAATAGCGGGTTTTATTTGTCGGAAGTGCCTTCAGATATTGAAGGGGTTCATCGCTCGTTGACTGTACCTGACCCAGGTGCAATTGAAGTTATCCCCAATCCTGGGCCACGTATTCATCATTTGCAAGTTGGAGACACCTCAACTTTGGACGCTAGACCCATTGATGTTATTGTTGGACAAAATGAGGTAATTCAGCAAGTAACACTCCATTATCGTAGAAATAGCGACCCATGGTTAACGGTTTCCGCTGTTCAGATAAATTCTGGTTTATACCGAGCTATGCTTGACCCAAGGGCGTTACTTACGCGACCAAGAAACAACGATACGGTACAGTATTATTTTACGGTCGTCTCTCAGAATGCAACTATCTACCTTCCCTACAACTATTTAACTCCAAATGTACCAAGCTCATTTTATCGTTTTAGAATGGTGAATTTGTTAGCTGGTGAATTTACTGTAGGGGCACAAAATGCAAACTTCCCAACGCTTCGCGCTGCCGTTAATGCACTAGCGAATGCAGCAATCAACGACTCAATAACATTAGTATTGAAGGACAACTTCTATCCTCAGGACACGTTTCCATTAATAATTCGTAATTCCAACTTTGGAATTAACTCTAAGTACATCATTCGGCCGGCAGATAATGTGGATGTTTTTTTAACGCATAACATTAATTCGATTGACGGCATGCTACAATTAAGTGGTTTGTGGAATTTTGAATTAAATGGAAGATCGGCCAATGGTACTGGTAGTCTTAATCTAAGATCATTTAATTCTAATTTTAACGTATTGATAGATATTGATGGATGGAACAATAGATTTTCAACCAATATTATCATTAAGAATGTGAATTTTATTGGAAATGGCACCAACGAATTACTTACTGGAATATATCAGTTTGGAACTATCTACGGTCTTTTGATTGAAGGAAATAATTTTAGGGGAGTAGGTACTGGAATAGATGTTACAGGATCTATGACAACAGGTTTAGTCATACGTAATAATAGAATAGAGAATTCGGACAGTTCCAATTCTGTAATGAATGCGGGTATTTCCCTAAGGAATTTGCGTACTGGAATAATTGAAGGAAATCTCATTGGACCAGCTCGTTTTGTGGGTTTAGGTACAACACATGGTATTTATTTGGGTGATGTTCGGAATTGTGTTATAAAAAATAACAAACTTCTGGGTTGGGAAAATCAACCCGGGACCAATGGATCTCTACGCAATTTAATTGGTATGAAATTTTTCCGAAGTGACTCACTAACGATTGTGTCCAACGAAATTGGTGGGTTCAAGCTAAAGGGTTTAATTTTTTCTGGGAAAAAGACAGCATTGAATTTTGAAGGTTGTAAAAACGTGCTTATTGCCAATAATTCTATTGCATTTGCAGGAAGTTATCCAGCTTCTTATGAGTCTATTTTATTCGATATTTCTGATCTCGGTAATGAACTCACACTCGAAAACAACATACTGGTTAATCAAGTAAAATCCACATCTACTGCTACCGTAAGGAGAACCATATTTTTCTTGTTGAATACAGGAGTAGCAAATGCAGGATTGAATTTGCGACGTAATGCGCTGATTTATCTGAATGATAGTTTGTCACAAATTTCGCATCCAATTGTCTGGTCCCAATTTAGGGTCCTACCTCAATTGATTAATTCAGATTTGGGTAATATTTATAATACCGATACAATTTTCCCATTTGTTTCCGATAGGGTTTTTATGCCTACCTCTACTTGGCGACCTATGTTCTCACAAAAAGGAATTTTAAGAGGTTCGCCGGTAGGAACCATACCTGCTCAGAATGGACTCTTACGACCAGCTTTTGGGGATTCCCTACCAGATTTGGGGGCTTACGAATTTAGTAATGGCGTGTACCGTGATACAGATGCACCTCAATTGGATAGTTCTTGGAGTAATTTACCAAGCTACAACTGTGAAAATTTGAATCGTGAGTTAAATTTTCAACTTAAAGATGAGAGCGGTGTGGCGCAAGTTTACCTGCATTTGGCGACGTCTGATACAGTTGAGCAAATTATACCGCTTACTTTGGTTAGTGGAAATTCGATGAATGGAGTTTGGAGGCATACGCTATCTACTTTCTCTGGTTCACGTAAAATTCGGGTTCGACTGAGTGCAACGGATGTATTGGGTAATACTTTTTTCCCTCGTTATATAGCTTCCTATCGCGATGAGGCGTTGAAAGTTGAAACCATAAGCGACACGCTCATACCCTTTGGTGATAGCATCTTTATTGGTGCGTCTGGTCATCAAATAAATACACTGGTCTTTAGTGAATTGAGTACTGCGAATTTTTATTTGAATCGAACGAATCCGTTACCTTCTTACTTTAATAATCCTAATCATCGGTACGTTGAAATATCGAATTACGGTAATGATACGGTTGACATGGGTGGTATGATATTTCAAGTGTTGGGACCTGGCATTACGCCCGCATTCGAGTACATATTCCCCAATAGAACGCTAGTTCCTCCTGGCAAAGTGGTAATCGTAACGGATGGAACAACTCAAGCGCGAATAGATAGTCTTTATTTTGTTTTAAATAGTAATAGTTTTCAATTGCCACAGATTCCTGGGGCTTTTAGGTTGATAGATAGAAATAAAAACACCGTTGATGAAGTACACATGTCCATCCCTACATTTACCCAGCCTTTTTTATACTACAATGGGATATCTTGGACGGGTAATCCCATTCAAAGGCAAAGTTATTTTAGTTTTCAGCTGCAAGGCGCTGATGTAGACTGGAGTGGAACGTACGGCGAAAACAACATGAATAATCCAGGCACGATGGGTTATTATCAAAATGAGCTGCCTCGAACGCAAAGAGCACAAGTGACTTGGTCTGGGCCTGGTGTTGTGAATGGCAATGTTTCAGGATTTACTTTCAATCCGCCACAGCCAGGTGTTTTTCAATTTGTAGTTACAGCAAGTAAAGGAAACTGCATAGCGACAGACACAGTAACTGTACGGGTTAGCGGAACGAGATCGACTGATATTGCCGCACCTGTGGTGTCCGATGCAACGTATACGCCGGGTTTTGTTTCTTCTTGTGGTCAGATAAGTCGGTCGATACAAGTGCGGGCCAAAGAAAGATTGTTTGGAAGCGGCGTGGCCAGTGTTCTGCTTGAGTCGACCACTCAAAATCAGACTGTGCAGTATTTGCCGTTTACCTTAAATGCAGGTAATAGTCAGGACGGAAATTATACAATCAATTTGCCAGAGCCCCCAGCCGGTGAAGTCTATAAGTTAAGAGTCTTCGCCATTGATTCTAATAACAATGTAAGCGATACTTTAAACTTGCTTAGTTTGCGAAGTAAGCTAAATTCGGTTCGGGTTTTTAACGACACAGCGGTTGCCTCGGGAAGTTTGGTTACTTTGCGTTCATCAGCTTTGAATGCTGCTCGCAATGGTTTGCATATTTCCGAAGTCATTTTTAACCAAAACGTATTGGGAATGCAATCTGCTAGTACATGGCCTGCTGGCGTGCCTTTTGGAAATAATGGTGTTGAGATAGTGGAAATAACAAACTTCTCGACAAATTACCTCCACACAGACTCAATTCAATTGCGGTTTTATTCGGGGCCTTTTTCGTATTTCTACGAGTTGCCAGCGTTACGTTTGGCGCCCGGCGAACAGCTTTATGTTTACACTGGCCCGAAGATAATTTCTGGTAATTTTCCTAATGTTCATGCCACAGGTGTACTTCCGTCAAATCATACTTGGGGAGGCTCGCTGGGTGTTACATTATTTGATCGTATTGGAAATAGAGTTATTTCTGCGCTCGCAACTCAAACTTTCACTTTTCCAACAAGCGCGCAAGTGAGTTCTAACGTATGGACCGGTACAGGAATACCCGTGTCAAGTCAAGTGTTAGTTGCAGGTGTTCATAGATTAACCTTAGGAAATACTGCCGCAGCATGGCGGTTGGTAAGTGCTACTATTCCAACCAATTTAGGAAGCGCCCCAGCTCTGACCTACCGGTATCCCGTGCAATGGCGAATAAACCAAAATATTGTCGGTCGAGGAGATCAGTTTACATTTACGCCAACTACCAATGCAATGGTGGTTGCGGTTTCGGATACAGATTTTTGTACGGTTCGAGATACAGTCTTGGTGCAGGTTATTGGAGGCACACAAGCTATTTCGGCAGCTATAACTCGGGTGTTTACACCAGTTTCAGGTACAAACTACCCAACCGTAACTCCAAGATTTGTAGTGAAAAATACTGGATCGGTTAGTATTTGGAACATCCCATTGGGCTGTAGGGTGGGTACAGTGGAGTATATGGATACGCTGCGTTCCATACTAAATCCAGGCGACTCGAGTATTATTTCTTTTTCCCGACCAATTAACTTGACAGCAGCCAATCTTAATTTTTGCGTATTTACTAGACTTAGCGGAGATATAAATCGATCCGATGATAGTATCTGTTTTCAGACAGGAGCGGTTGGAGGCCCTGATTTTCGTCCAATAGCATTAGCATCTCCTACTTCAGGGGTTAATTTGCCTACCACTCAAGTTATGGTGAATTATGGAAATTTGGGGACTTTGCCTGCCGTAAATACACCAGTTTTTTATCAAATCAATGGTGGTCCAGTGGTGACAGATACACTTCGACAAAATCTGACCCCTTCGGGCAGTTTTTTGATGGTGTTTAATCAAAACTGGATACCTCCGGTAGGTGGAATTCACCAAATTAAAGTATGGTCTGCAGCTGAGTTTGAGATGAACCGGAGTAACGACACATTAGTAGTTCAAGTCGGAGGTCAGCAACAAAATAACGACATAGCGATTGTGTCGATTATTTCTCCAAATGCGAACGTTCCAGTTTTTCAAGCTATACCGGTTCAGGTGAATATTCAGAATAGGGGAAATGCGCGTATAGATAGCATTCGAATGCGTTATTCAGGAGGTTCTTCGTTGGTACAAGAAACAATATTTGCAGGTCTTGAGGTAGACTCCTCACGGTTAGTGACCTTCAGTGTGCCTTGGTTACCAGATGTACAGGGAATGTTGAATTTTTGTGTAATTAACAATTTGTCTGATGATATTAACTCTGCAAACGACTCTGTTTGTATAAATGTAAATAGTATAATCCATGTTAATACATTCGAGAAGGAGTCGTTTGAACTGATAATATATCCTCAACCCGCTTCAGAGGAAGTTATTCTTCGCTCGAACAAAAGCCTTTTAAATACCCAATTGGAGATCTTTAATGTTCAGGGAAAAAAAGTGCTTGAAACAGTTTGGCAAGAAGATACCAGTGAATTAAAAATAGACGTAAGAAAACTGGCAAGCGCCACATATTTTGTAAAAATTTCTAATCAAGAGGCTGTGGTATTCCGCAAAATAGTTGTGTTCAGATGACAGAATTAGGTTAAAACCCAGCACTATTGCTGTATAACCTATTGAGCTCTGTGACTCACGTGGCGAAGCTGCGCCCAGCAATTGACAACCGTTGGCATTTTCCGCGGCTCAGTCGGTTGAGCGGAGTCGAAACCAGGAGCCAAAGTCATCGGTTGCATCGGTTGCGCTTGTCGAAACCAGCAACCCATCCCAAGCGGGCTTTACTATCGATAAGCAGGGCAATCGGTCCGAAGCTATGAGTTCCGTCGGTTGAGCTTGTCGAAACCAGCAACCCATCCCCATCGGGCTTTACTGTTGATAAGCAGGGCAATCGGTCCGAAGCTATAAGTTGTGTCGGTTGAGCTTGTCGAAACCAGCAACCCATCCCCATCGGGGTTGTAGGTCGGTAACAAGAATAGGTCCCTGCCTTTGACCAACTGCACACCCCTGCACACGCAATTACGGCTTTGTGGTCGTTGAGCAAATTGTAACCGAATTGATTTTGTCGGCATTAAGATATTTTAGGACTTCCGCCTACCGAAAAGCAGTTACAAGGCCGTATTTTTAGCCATCCAAAAATGAAATCATGAAAAGAATCTTCCAACTGGTGCTGCTGCTGGTCCTCGTGCTCCATATGGGCATAGCCAAAGCCGACCAGGGCATGTGGTTGCCTATACAGGTAGCCAAAATCCACGGTATGATGCTCGACCGCGGTTTGAAGCTCAGCGCCGACGACATCTACAACATCAACCAGGCTAGCCTGAAAGACGCTATTGTGCGCTTGGGCGGCGGTTTTTGTACAGCCGAAATCGTTTCTTCCGAGGGTTTGTTGCTCACCAACCACCACTGTGCGTACGACCTCATCCAAAACCATAGTTCAGTATCGAAAGATTATCTCACCGATGGTTTTTGGGCCATGAGCCGCTCCGAAGAGCTCAGTAACCCAGGCCTTACCGCCAGCATCCTGGTACGTATGGAAGACGTCACTGCCCGCGTGATGCAGGCCCTCGAAGGCGTTGAAGAAAGTAAAAAAGCGGCTACCATCTCTAAAATCACCAAAGAGATTGTAGAAGAAGCCAAAAAAGAAGGCGACGGCTATACCGCCGATGTACGGGCTATCTTTTACGGCAACCAATACATTTTGAGCGTGTACATCACCTACAAAGACGTTCGTTTGGTTGGCGCACCTCCTAGCAGCATTGGCAAGTTTGGCGGCGATACCGACAACTGGATGTGGCCTCGCCACACGGGCGACTTCAGCATGCTGCGCATCTACACCGGTGCCGATGGCAAACCCGCTGAATACGACGCCAAAAATGTGCCCCTCAAACCCAAGAAAATTCTCCCCGTAACCCTCGAAGGAGTGAAAGAAGGCGATTACACCATGGTGATGGGCTACCCGGGTACCACCAACCGCTACCTCACCTCGGCCAATTTGGAGAGCAATCTTACTTACTACAACCAAGCCCTCATCGACCTTTTTGGCATTGAGATGCGCTTGATGAAAGAAGCCATGGACGCCGATGCCGCTACCCGCATAGCACTCGCTTCGAGTTATGCTTCGGGCATGAATACCTACAAATACTTCATCGGTCAAAGTGCCGGCTTGCGCACCGACGGCCTGGTAGAGAAAAAGGCCGAATACGAAGCCCGCCTCACCAGCTGGATCAATGCCAACGACGAGCGCAAGGCGAAATATGGTAACATTGTTGCCGATATTGCCGCCGATATTGCCGAGTTTGGTCCTATCAATAAACACTACCTCTACTTCGCCGTAGGCTTGCTCGGCTCAGGGGTATCGAACCACTCAAACCTCATGGGAGGCCTCAAAGGACTGCTGAACGAGAAGAAGCCCGATGCCGCTAAGGTGAAGGCCGAAGCCGAAAGCATCAAAGGCAAACTCGACGAAACCTTCAAGGAATACTTCCCTGCCCTCGACGAAAAGACCTTTGCCGCCCTCTTGTTTCAATACCACAAGGAGATAGCTGCCGACAAGCAGCCACAGTTTTTGAAAGACATCGTAGCCAAAGGCAAAGGAGCCGATACACGTACCATTTTCGACAACTACGCGAAAATGGTGTACAGCAAGTCGATACTCACCGACCGTGCACGCATGGAGAAGTTTTTGGCCAAACCATCGGCCAAAGTCCTGAACAAAGACCCCGGCATGTTGTATGCCGAAGCCATGATGAAGGTATTTATGGGCGACATTAACCCGCCACGTGCGGCCATCAATGGCAAGTTGTCGGCCAAGCGGAAAACCCTCATGGCGGCCATGATGGAGTTTGAAAGCAACCGCACCTTTGCTCCCGATGCCAACAGCACCCTGCGCGTTACCTACGGCAATGTGCTGCCTTACATCCCACGCGATGCCGTAGCCTACAAGCACTTCACCACAGCCGAGGGGATTCTCCAGAAAGAAGACCCTAAAAACGAAGAGTTTATCGTGCCTGCGAAGCTCAAAGAGTTGTTGGTGAAAAAAGATTACGGACGTTACGGCAAAGACGGCGTATTGTATACTGCCTTCATCAGCAATAACGACATCACCGGAGGTAACTCGGGTAGCCCGGTCATTAACGGCAAGGGTGAACTGGTAGGCATTGCCTTCGACGGCAACTGGGAATCGATGACTGGCGACCTCATGTTTAGCGACAAAATGCAACGTTGTATCAGTGTCGACATCCGCTATGTGTTGTTTGTGGTCGACAAATATGCCGGTGCTGGTCACTTGGTAGATGAAATGTTGAAACGATAAGCAGCTACTGCCAACGGTATGCAACCAAAGGGCAACTCATAACCGAGTTGCCCTTTCTTTTTGGGGCATACACCCGTTTGGGTAGTTTGTGGTATTATATTTGGTAGCCCTCACCAAACTTTGCAACCATGAAAAAGTACCTTCCTTTTGTTGTTTTTATCGCCTTCGTATTCGTCGCCGCCTGCAACTCGACCAAAATGGGTGAAAAGGTAAAAGAGCCCTTCACTAGTTCTAAATATTTTTCTTCGAAACGTTACTGGCGCAGTACGGGCAGCGGTACCAGTGCCGATTTAAGCATCGCCAAACAAAAAGCCTTGCTCGAAGCCCGAAAAAACCTCGCCTCCGAGGTGCAAACCAATGTGAAAGCACTCGCCGATCAGTACATGAAACAGCAAGATGTGGGCGATCGCGAGAACTTCGAAAAATCGTTTGAGCAGCTCAGCCGCGAGGTTTTAAATACGCAGTTGGCCAATGCCTCGGTGATGGACCAAACTACCTACAAGAAAGAAAACGGCCAATACATCCATTACGTAGCCATGGAGGCGCATAAAAAAGACATGTTCAGAACCATGAAGCGCATTAACGAGGCGAAAACGTCGCTCAGTGAGGCACAGAAAAAGGAACTCGACAAAATGATCGAAGAGCAGCTCAAAGCCCTCGAAGATTAATGATTACGCTTTATGTCACCACAAAACCACCGCTAAGGTGGTTTTTTTATGAACGGAAGTATATGACCAAGAACAAATTTGGTCTAATCGTGCCTTTAGAACTGTCTGCTAATTGAAAAGAAAAAAATTAAGTAGTTGAACTAAACAGAGACAACGGTATTCGAAGCATAAAAAAACCCGGATCAACCGGGTTTCTTTTTTTAGTTGCCGCTTTTAGCGTAAATCAACCACTTCTACTCCGGGAAATTGCTTTTTGTCGAAGGCAAAGGTGGCATCGGCAATGCCTGAATTGGTTTTGAAGTTGTTGATGTTGTAGGTATACAAACTGCCGTTTTTATCAAAGACCACAGCTTGAACGATTTGTTCTTTCTGGCGATCGATCACCAAACGGATTTTAAAAAACGACTTCTTCTTGTCGGTGGGCACGATGTCGATGGTGTGTACCTTGTTTTTGCCGCGATTGGATTCGCCGATATAATAACTTTCGAAGCCCTTTTCGTAGATCGTAAACAAATTGGTGGGACTCAGCTCACCTTCGGCGGGTTCAAAGGGGCTCACCGTTACTTCGTTCACTTCTTTCAAATAGGTCCACAAGGTCTTTCCGTCGCAGATGAGGGTTTGTTCGCCCAATTCGAGCCTGAACTTTTGACCTTTCATATAAACGCGGCCCTTTTGGTTTTCTTTGATGTTCTCTTTACGGTTGTCGATGGTGAAGGCCACCTCAGCTTCGATGGTTTTATAGGTGCGGTAATTTTTGCTCAGTCGGCTCAAGATATTGCGCGACTTCGCATCGTTTTGACCCCAGGCCACCGTAGTGCTGAGCGTCAGAAGGAGTATGAGGAGCTTTTTCATAATCATGATTTATCGTTCAGCCTGTTCAATAACTGTTCCAACGAATACTCGTCGGGGATGAGTACCTCACGGGCCTTGCTGCCTTCGAATGGGCCTACCACACCTGCGGCTTCAAGCTGGTCGATAAGTCGGCCTGCACGGTTGTAGCCCAGCTTCAGGCGACGTTGCAGCAAACTGGTTGATCCTTGTTGGTTTTGAACAATCACGCGTGCTGCATCGTCGAAGAGCGGGTCACGGTCGTTCGGGTCGAAGTCGCTCGCACCTCCGCCCTCATCGCCGTCGGAATATTCGGGCAGCAACCACGCGTCGGGGTAGCCTCGCTGGCTGCCGATGAACTCGCAGATGGCTTCTACTTCGGGGGTATCAACAAAGGCGCACTGCAAGCGCACCAGATTCGAGCCTAGCGAAACCAGCATATCGCCTCGACCAATGAGCTGCTCGGCGCCGCCGGCGTCGAGTATGGTGCGACTGTCGATTTTGGAGCTCACCTTAAAGCCGATACGTGCCGGGAAGTTGGCCTTGATGGTGCCGGTGATGATGTTTACCGACGGCCGCTGCGTGGCGATGATGAGGTGGATGCCTACGGCTCGTGCCAGCTGCGCCAGTCGGGCAATGGGAGTTTCCACTTCTTTGCCAGCGGTCATGATGAGGTCGGCAAATTCGTCGACTACCAGCACGATGTACGGTAAAAAGCGGTGCCCGTCGTTAGGGTTGAGCTTGCGTTTGGTGAACTTGGCGTTGTACTCGATAAGGTTGCGCACCTGCGCATCTTTCAGCAGGTCGTAGCGGCGGTCCATTTCAATACACAACGAATTGAGGGTGTTTACCACCTTCTTGGTGTCGGTGATGATGGCGTCGCCCGAATCGGGAAGTTTGGCTAAAAAGTGTCGCTCGATGTGTTTGAACAGCGATAATTCTACCTTTTTTGGGTCTACCAGCACGAGTTTGAGCTCGCTGGGATGCCTCTTGTAGAGCAGACTCACCAAAATGGCGTTGAGACCTACCGACTTACCCTGACCGGTTGCACCGGCCATGAGCAAGTGCGGCATCTTGGTGAGGTCGGTCACAAAAATTTCGTTCGAGATGGTCTTGCCCAAGGCAATGGGCAGCTCCATCTCGGCATTCACAAATTTTTCTGACGAGAGCAGGGTACGCATGCTCACCACTTCCTTGTGCTGGTTGGGCACTTCTATCCCGATGGTGCCTTTGCCGGGCATGGGCGCAATGATGCGTATGCCCAAGGCCGCCAAACTCAGCGCAATGTCGTCTTCGAGGTTTTTGATTTTGGAGATACGTACACCGGCAGCAGGCACTATCTCGTACAAGGTTACAGTAGGCCCTACAGTGGCGCGTATCTTGTCAATTTCGATATTGTAGTGCCCGAGGGTCTCGATGATTTGGTTTTTGTTTTTCTCGAGCTCTTCGGGATTGATCTGCACCTTGTTGGTGCCGT
>VFQR01000301.1_pt1 | contig 84971 bp, 85 predicted proteins | sample 3512321 | NCBI WGS metagenome assembly VFQR01 (sample SAMN10412374, study PRJNA504923) | tailings metagenome | isolation source: Relicate 3 Philex TSF1 revegetated site | place: Philippines: Tuba, Benguet | collected 2017-08-29 | reverse complement strand
TGCTCGTCCTCGATCTCGCCGACCACGGCCTCGAGCAGATCCTCGATGGTGACGAGGCCGTCGGTGCCGCCATATTCGTCGATGACGATGGCCATGTGGACGCGCTTGAGCTGCATCTGCTGCAGCAGATCGCCCACCGGCATCAGCGGCGGCACGAACAGCACCTGGCGCAACAGGTCGAGCCTTTCGATCCGGCTGCGGAGCGGGGTGGAAACGAGTTTCACCGGCGAGCTCGCCTCGGGATCGATCACCGGCTCGGTGATCCGCCGCAGCGCATCCTTGACGTGGATGAAGCCGGTGATGTTGTCGAGGCTCTCGGCATAGACGGGCATGCGGGAGTGGCCGACCTGGCGGAAACGCATGACCAGTTGCGCCAGCGTCTCGGTCGCCTCGATGGCGACGATGTCGGCGCGCGGGACCATCACGTCCTCGACGCGCTTTTCGCCCAACTCCAGCACGTTCTTGAGGATCACCCGCTCGGACTGGGTGAAGTCGGCGGTCTCGCCGTTCTGCTCGCTTTCGAGCGCGACCTCGAGATCGTCGCGCAGCGAAACGGTGCGCAGGGCCAGAAGGCCCTTGATCCGGGTCCACAGACTGAGCCCCCGCGCCGGCGCGGGGGCGGGACTAGAGGGAGGTTCGCTGTTCGCCTTGGCGGCTGCGCGGCGCTGCGCGGTACTGTCGCTGTCTTTGTCGTGCATCAATGCTGGCCGCACCAGGCGGCCGTCGGGTTGCTCGGAGTGTGCAATCTAGTCGTCCGCATAGGGATCGGCAATGCCGAGGCGCCCGAGAATTTTCGTTTCTAGCCCTTCCATCGCCGTCGCTTCCTCGTCCTCGACATGGTCGTAGCCGAGCAGATGCAGGAAGCCGTGCACCACCAGATGGGTGAAATGCGCCTCGAAGGCGATGCCCATTTCCGCCGCTTCGCGCGCGACGGTCTCGCGGGCGAGCGTGATGTCGCCCACGATCCCCTCGATGGGCGCGAAGGGCTCGATCTGCGGAAAGCTCAAGACGTTGGTCGATTTGTCGAAGCCGCGCCAGTCGCGGTTGAGCCCCTGCTGCTCGGTATCGTCGGTAAGGACCACCGAGACTTCGGCTACCCCCGCCATTTCGGCGCCGGACATCTCGAGCGCGGTGCGGATGGCGGTGTCGGCAAGGGCTTCCAGCCCGTCCGGCCAGCCTTCGGCATTGACGGTGAAGGCGATCTCGAGGGGCGCGCGCATCAGCTCTGACCAGCGGCCTTTTCGCGCGCCTCGATGCGGCGCTGGGCATCGGCCTCATAGGCCCTGACGATGCGGCCGACCAGCGCGTGGCGCACCACGTCCTGATCGTTGAAGCGCGAGATGTGCACGCCCTCCACCCCATCCAGCAGCCGCACGGCCTCGATGAGGCCGCTGCCCTCGCCGCGCGGCAGGTCGACCTGGGTGGGATCGCCGGTGACGATCATCTTGGAGTTTTCGCCCAGGCGGGTGAGGAACATCTTCATCTGCATCGAGGTGGTGTTCTGCGCCTCGTCGAGGATCACCACCGCATTGGCGAGCGTGCGGCCGCGCATGAAGGCGAGCGGGGCGACCTCGATGATGCCGGAGGTGATGCAGCGCTCCACATGCTCGGGGCGCATCATGTCGTAGAGCGCGTCGTAGAGCGGGCGCAGATAGGGATCGACCTTGTCCTTCATGTCGCCGGGAAGGAAGCCCAGCCGCTCCCCGGCCTCGACGGCGGGGCGGCTGAGCACGATACGATTGATGTCGCCGCGCTCAAGCAGCGTCGCCGCATGGGCGACCGCGAGATAGGTCTTGCCGGTACCGGCCGGGCCAACGCCGAAGATCAGCTCACTGCGGTCCATGGCGCGCATATAGGCGTCCTGCGCCGGGGTGCGGGCGACGATGGTGGCCTTGCGGGTCGCGATCTGCGCCATGCGGACGCGCCCCTTCTTTTCGAGCGTGGGGAGTACCAGTTGCCGATCCTCCTGCTCGATCATGCGGATCACCGCGTCCACACCGGCGACGTCGAGGGGCTGGCCCTCTTCCAGTTGCGAGTAGAGCGATTCGAGCGCGCGGCGGGCCTGGTCGACGGCACTCGGGGCGCCCTTGAGCATGACGTGATTGCCCCGGGGCGTCGCCTGCACGCTCAGGCGCTGCTCGATCAGCGCCAGATGCTGGTCGAAATCACCATAAAGCTGCGCCGCGAGGCGGTTATCTTCGAAGGCGAGTTCCAGTTGGGAGGTTGGCGCGTTGTCGGAAGACGGGGGCAAATGCCTGCTCAAATCCCTGGAGCTCCTTGCTGCGGCCTCACGCTATATGGGCCGCCACTGCTGAAGACTCAATAACGCTAGCAGAAATCGGTTCCGCGTCTGTGACAATCTTGCCAGACAGCGAATTATTCCCCACGGCCACGATTTCGACCGGCATGATGGTGCCGATCAGTCGCTCCGGCCCCGGCATATGCACCGCCTGCAGATAGGGCGAGCGGCCGCCGACCTGGCCGGGGTTGCGGCCGGGTTTCTCGATCAGCACCGGCAGCACGCGGCCGACGCAGCTTTGCGCGAAGTCGCGGGTCTGCTGCGCGATCTGGGCGTTGAGCCGGGCCAGCCGCTCGATCTTGACCGCTTCCTCGATCTGGTCGGGCAGCTCGGCACCCGGCGTGCCGGGACGGATCGAGTATTTGAAGGTGAAGGCGGAGGCATAGCCGGTCAGCCGTGCGATCTCGAGGGTTGCGGCGAAATCGGCCTCCGTCTCGCCGGGGAAGCCGACGATGAAATCGCCCGACAGCGCCATGTCCGGCCGCGCGGCGCGGATGCGCGCGATCACGTCGAGATATTGCTCCGCCGTGTGCCGGCGGTTCATCGCCTTGAGGATGCGGTCCGAGCCAGATTGCACCGGCAGGTGCAGATAGGGCATCAGCGCATCGAGTTCGCGATGGGCGGCGATCAGCTCGTCGGTCATGTCGAGCGGATGCGAGGTGGTGTAGCGGATGCGGGCGATGCCCTCGATCTCGGCGAGGCGGAAGCAGAGTTCGCCGAGCCCGACGCTGCGGCCCCTGGCATCGAGGCCGTGATAGGCGTTGACGTTCTGGCCGAGCAGCGTCAGTTCGCGCACCCCGGCCTCGGCGAGGTTGCGCGCTTCGGCCAAGACCTGCTCCACCGGCCGGCTGGTTTCGGCGCCGCGCGTATAGGGCACGACGCAGAACGAGCAGAACTTGTCGCAGCCTTCCTGCACGGTGAGGAAGGCGGTTAGGCCGCGCTTGACGGTGACTTCGCGCTTTGCCGGGGGCAGGTGCGCGAACTTGTCCTCGGGCGGGAACTCGGTTTCGACGACCTTGGCGCCGTTGTGGGCGCGGGCGATCAGCTCGGGCAGGCGGTGGTAGCTCTGCGGCCCGAAGACGAGATCCACTGCGGGCGCACGCCGCACGATCTCGTCGCCCTCGGCCTGCGCCACGCAACCGGCGACGCCGATCATCAGATCCTGTCCGCCGGCGCGCCGCTCGTCGCGCAGTTCGCGCAGGCGGCCGAGTTCGGAGAACACCTTCTCGCTCGCCTTTTCGCGGATATGGCAGGTGTTGAGGACGACGAGGTCGGCCTCCTCCATGCTGGCGGCCGGCTGGTAGCCATGCGGCGCCAGGGCGTCCGCCATGCGGTCGCTGTCATAGACGTTCATCTGGCACCCGTAGGTCTTGATGAACAGCTTCTTGGGCGTGGGCTCGGGCAGCGTCTCGGTCATGCCTTGCGCAATACACCGAATGGGGGGCGAGTGCAAAGCGGGGGTGGCGCCGGCAAAGAGGCCGGCGCCCTAGAAGAATCAGAAGCGAAAGTTGAGACCGAGCTTGGCGGTATGGAAGTTCGCCGAGATTTCGGACTCGCCGGTGGTGGTCAGCGTGCCTTCCGGGGCAATCCGCGAGCCCAGATCAACATAGGCGTATTCGGCTTTGATCGACATGGTTTCGCTGACCGCCCATTCGGCACCGATACCTGCCGTCCAGCCCACAAAAGTGTCCGAGAACTCACCGGTGGCGAGCGCCGGGGCAGGCGTAACCGTCACCTCCATGCCGGCCGCCGCAAGACCCGCCGTAGCGTAGACCAGCAGATCGCCCGCAGCGAAGCCAGCGCGACCGCGCAGCGTGCCTAGCCAGCCGACTGTTCCGGCGCAGTCGAAAGCCGGATTGAGCAGGCAGACACCGCCGCCTTCGATGTTCGTCAGCCCCAGATCACCTTCAAGGCCAAGCACGTAGGACTCAATCTGAGTATTCGCACCCAGCGTGACGCCGAGCAGGTAACCAGAGGCGTCGAACTCGTCCGAAACACTGGATTCGGACAGGGCGGTGCCGGCCGCGTAACCGCCGAACACACCGGCATAAAAGCCCGACCAGTCGGAAACCGAATCGACGATTAGCGGCTTCTCATCCAGATACAGGTCTGCGCCGAGCGACGGCGAGGCGACAACTGCAACCAGTGCCGCAAGAGAAAGTATTGAGCGCAAAATAACCCCCGTCGGGCAAAATCACCCAACCGAAAGCTAGTATACTATGATTAATGCACGGTTAATCAGGCGTTACTCTGCCGTCGCCGGCAAGGGGGTGCCGCGGTTGAGGGCGACCAGCATGCGGCGCACTTCGACTTCGGCCTCGCGGGCGAGGGTCTTGCGGTCGGCGCCGGCGGCGAGGGGGCGTGGCGTGCCGAAGGCCAGCACCACTTCGCGCGTGCCGCCGGTAAACACCTCGCGAATGTTCTGCTTGACCGATTTCGACTTGATCCAGGCGATGAAGGATCGGTCGGTGCGCCCGACCGGCAGGCCCTGCAGGCGGGTATAGGCGATGGTGAGAGGCTGGATCAGCACCTCGCCGGCGCCCGCCTCCTCCATGGCGTGCTGGGCGGCGCCGATCAGCGCCGAGCGGAAGGGGAGGACGTGCGTGCCAATATCCGACTGGCCCTCGGCGAAGAGCAGCACCGCGCCGCCCGACGCCAGCCGCTTGCCCATCTCCTGGCTGGCGCGATGGGCATCCCGCCGGCGCTTGCGGTCGACATAGAGGGTGCGCTGCAGCGCGGCCATGAAGCTGACCACCGGCCAGCGCGCGATCTCGGACTTGGCGACGAAAGTCACATCCGCGCTGGCACCGATGGCCACGATGTCGGTCCAGGAAATGTGGTTGGAAACGATCAGCGTTGCCCGGTCGGTGGAGGGACGACCGATCACCTTGACCCGCATGCCCAGGAAGGCGCAGCCGAGCCGGTGGAACAGCCGCACCGGAAACGCCCAGTAGGAGCCGAGCCGGGTGATGACGAACTGGATGGGGACGAACACCACCATCAGCGGGAAATAGACGAGCAGCAGGAACAGCAGGCGCAGGATCATGTGTCGGTCTTTTCGGGCTTGAGCGGCACCGCGTAGAGTTCCAGCCGGTGATCGACCAGCCGGTAGCCCAGGCGCTTGGCGATCACTTCCTGGATCGCCTCGATTTCCTCGTTGCGGAACTCGATGACGCGACCCGAGCGAATGTCGATGAGGTGGTCGTGATGCTCGTCGGGGATCAGCTCGAACCGGGCGCGGCCGTCCTTGAAATCGTGCTTGGTGACGAGCCCGGCCTCCTCGAAGAGGTTCACCGTGCGGTAGACGGTGGAGAGCGAGATGCGCGGATCGACCGCGGCGGCGCGGCGATAGAGTTCCTCGACATCGGGATGGTCGATCGCCTGCTCGATGACCTGCGCGATGACGCGGCGCTGGTCGGTCATCCGCATGCCCTTCTCGGCGCACTGCTCCTCGAGCGTGCTCACCTGTGGCTTGTTCATCGGGTCGGTCCCCCGCTGTCCGGAATCCCGGTTATCCAAGATCGCACGCCATGACAATAGCAGTGGCGGGCGTGCCGTCCGGCCGGGGGTAGTAGCCGCGCCGCTCACCGATCTTCTGAAAGCCGAGTTTCTGGTAGAGCCTGAGGGCAGCGGCATTGTCGGTTGCGACTTCGAGGATCAGCCGCCGCGCGCTGGTGGTCATCAGATCGGCGAACACCGCGCGCATCAGGGCGAGGCCGATGCCCTTCTTCTGCCATTTGCGGTCGACCGAGATGGTGATCAGTTCGGCCTCGTCGCCGGCATGGCGCACCATGGCGAAGCCGGCGATCCGCCGTCTGGCGTCAGAGGCGACATAGACCGGAGTGCCCTCGCCCGCGATATAGGCGGCGAACTCCTCGCGCGGCCAGCCGCGATAGAACCCCTGGGCGTGGAGCTTCGCGATGGTGTCGGCATCCCTCGCCTCGGCCGGCGCGATATGCAGCCCGTGCGGGGCCATCCAGATCTTCATGCCCCGAGCCTTTCGATGCGGAACTTCTCCTGCGGCTTGGCGTCGGCGTCGCGGACATAGCTGGGCTGCGGCGGCCAGTCGGCGGGATCGAGCGTCGCAGCGAAACGGGCGAGGGCCGCCATGTCGACGAAGGGATCGGCGATCAGCCCCGCGCCGGGCCGGAGCAGCGCCCGCGCCTCGACCATGGGGCGCAACTGCGCCGGCGTCTCCGGCTGCGCCGGACCGGCAAAGAGCTGCACATAGGCCTCGTCACGGCGCGCATCGAGCAGCACCGCGCCGGGCCCCACGAGCCGAAGCGACAGGGCGAGCAGCGACGGCACGCCGACCACGGGCCGCTCGAGGGCGAGCCCGAGCCCGCGTGCGGCACTCAGCCCGATGCGGAGCCCGGTGAACGAGCCGGGACCAGTGGTGACGACGATGCGTCTCAGCGCGGCATAGTCCGCGCCCTGGCGGGCGAGCAGTTCGGCGATGGCAGTAAAGATCCGCTCGGCCTGGCCCTGCGCCATCTCCTCGACCAGCGTATCGCAACCCGCCGCCGAATGCAGCGCCAGCCCGAGGCGGGGCGCGGCGGTATCGATGGCGAGAAGCAGTCCTGACATGAGCGAGAGATAGGCGGTTGCGCGCGGATTGTCACCAGCACGGATGCGCGGGGCCGCGCCAAGGGGAAAACGAAAACGCCCGGCACGGGGCCGGGCGCTGGTCTCGGTGGCGTCGTCAGAGGCCGCGGCGGCTCAGACCTGCTGCACGGCCTCGACGCCGGGCACGAAGTGCCGCAGCAGGTTCTCGATGCCGCTCTTCAGCGTCGCGGTGGACGAGGGGCAGCCCGAGCAGGCGCCCTGCATGTGGAGGTACACGGTGCCGGCCTTGAAGCCCTTGAAGGTGATGTCGCCGCCATCCATGGCCACGGCCGGGCGCACGCGGGTGGCGAGCAGCTCCTTGATCACTTCGACGGTTTCGCTGTCCTCGGCCTCGAAGAACTCGTCACCCGCCTCGTCGGCCGGCAGGCCTTCGGCGAGCACGGGGCGGCCGGACAGGAAGTGATCCATGATCACGCCCAGGATGGCCGGCTTGATGTGGCTCCATTCGGCGACGTCCTTGGTCACCGAGATGAAATCGGAGCCGAGGAACACGCCTTCGACGCCGGGCACTTCGAACAGCGCACTTGCGAGCGGCGAAATGCCGGCAGCCTCAGCCGAACGGAAATCGCGCGGCTCGCCCGTCAGCACGTCGCGGCCGGGCAAAAATTTCAGGGTGGCCGGGTTCGGCGTCGCTTCGGTCTGGATGAACATGGCCAATTCCTCGTTTTGGAATGGTTCTAAGTAAGGATTTTCGGCCCGGATCGCAAGGCCTCCTGCACCCGTTGCGGGGCCTCAGGTGACCGCGATGATCTGCTCGTCGGTCATGGTTCCGGGGATGATGGTGACGATCACCGGCAGCGTGGTCTGACCGGCGCGGCTGGCAAAGCTGGTGACCAGCGGTCCGGGGCCGTCCTTGGAATGGGCGGCGGCGAGGACGAGAATGCCGATGCCGGGATCGCGGGTGATGAGCTGGTTGATCTCGGCGACCAGATCGCCCTCGCGGATCACCGTTTCGGTGCGCACATCGCCGATGTCGGCGATGCGGGCCCGCTTGGCATCGATCAGCTGCTCGGCGGCCTCGCGCGCTTCGGCCCGCATCACTTCCTCGACGCCGAGGAACTGCGCGAAATCCTGCGTTTCGATGACCTTGAGCAGCACCACGGTGCCGCCGGTGCGCTTGACGCGGTGCGCCGCAAAGGTCACCGCGCGGTCGGATTCCTTGCTGTCGTCGATGACGACCAGGAACTTGCGCTTGTACTCGCTCATCGTCTCAGTCACGGCGCCGCACCGCTGCTGTTGCGGCACCCATTGTCCCAGAGGGGACGCGACGGCGCAAGCTCACCGCACGAAGCCGACGATCTTGCGCACGTCGTCCATGATCGGCTGGGCGATGGCGCGGGCGCGATCGGCGTTCTTTCTGAGGATGTTGTCCATCTCGCCTCGGTCGGCGACCAGGCGCCGCATTTCGGTCGCCACGGGGGAGAGCACCGAGACGGCGAGTTCGGCGAGTGCCGGCTTGAACTTGCCCCAGCCATTATTGCCGTATTCGCGGAGCACGTCATCGACCGAGCGGTCCGAGAGGGCGGCAAAGATGGCAACGAGGTTCTCGGCTTCCGGCCGGCCGGCGAGCCCGGCGGCCTCGGTCGGCAGCATGTCGGGGTCGGTGGTGGCGCGCTTGATCTTCTTGGCGATCGTGTCGGCATCGTCCATCATGTAGATGGTCGACATGTCCGACGCGTCCGACTTCGACATCTTCTTCCGGCCGTCCTTGAGCGACATCACCCGCATGGCCGGGCCGGTCGAAAGCGTTTCGGTCAGGGGGAAGAACTCTTCGTCCGAGCCGTTGGCCGCGATCTGCTTCGAAAAATCGTGGTTGAACTTCTTGGCAATGTCGCGGGTCAGCTCGAGATGCTGGCGCTGGTCGTCGCCCACCGGCACGGCCGTCGCCTTGTAGAGCAGGATGTCGGCCGCCATCAGCGAGGGATAGGCGAAGAGACCGAGCGATACCGCCTCGGAATTCTCGCCACCCTCGGCGCCGGCCTTGTCCTTGAACTGCGTCATGCGCGTCATCCAGCCGACGCGCGCCACGCAGTTGAAGATCCAGGCGAGCTCGGCGTGCTCGACCACCTGGGACTGGTTGAAGATGATGGATTTGTTCGGGTCGAGCCCGGCGGCGATGTAGGCGGCGGCGATCTCGTAGGTCCAGCGGCGCAGATCCTCGGGCTCCTGCCACACCGTGATCGCGTGCATGTCGACGACGCAGTAGATCGTCTCGTGCGTCTCCTGCAATGGCACGAAGCGGCGGATGGCGCCGAGATAATTGCCGAGATGCAAATCGCCCGAGGGCTTGATGCCGGAAAAGACGCGCGGAGTGAAAGGCATAAGGTCAGCCCTGGCAGTCTGAGGATGCGGGTCCATGCCTCTACCCCCCTCCCAGCCTCTGCCGCAAGGGGGGAGGTGCGAGCGGGCGATGGCGGCGGCCCGGCGTTGGCCTTGGTCCGGTGCTCAGGCTTTCCGCCGCCGGAGCCGCCGGAGCAGGGCGCCGAGCCGCTGGATGCCGGTGACATGCACCAGCGCGAAATAGAGCCCGGCGCCGAACACGCACAGCCCCAGGAGCGCCAGCGCCTGCAGCGGGAAGAAATAGCCCGGCGCGAATACCGGCGCGAGCGGGACGAGCAGCAGCCACAGCGCCAGCGCCATCACCAGCGTGACGCCGAGGATCTTGGCCTGCTGCAGCCATTCGGCGCGATCGGGCACGAAATGCCCGCGCCGCCGCAGCCCCAGCGCCAAGAGGACGACGTTGGCCCAGGCGGCGACCGAGGTCGCGAGCGCGATGCCGATATGCTCGAGGCTTGGGAACAAGAGCAGCGACAGCACGATGTTGATCACCAGCGACACGAAGGCGAACAGGGTCGGCGTGCGGGTGTCCTTGCGGGCGAAGAACCCCGGCTGCAGCACCCGGATCAGCACGAAGGCCGGCAGCCCGACGGCGAAGGCGACGAGGGTGTCGGCGACGTTGACGCTGTCGGCAGGACCGAAGGCGCCGCGCTCGAACAGCACCCGGACGACCGGCAGCGCCATGACCGCGAGGGCCGCCGCCGCCGGCATGGAGAGCACCATCGAGAGCGTCAGCGACTGGCTCTGGCTGGTGCGGGCGTCGCTGTCGCGACCCGCCCCGATATGCCGGCTGAGCTCGGGCAGCAGCACCGTGCCGATGGCGATGCCGATGATGCCGAGCGGCAGCTGGTAGAGCCGGTCGGCATTGTAGATGATCGACATCGCCTCATTGGCGCCCGACGCGATCACCGTGCCGACGAAGATGTTGATCTGGGTGATGCCGCCGGCAATGATCGCCGGGACCGCGAGGACCCAGAAGCGTTTCACCTCGCCGTCGAAGCGCGGCAGGCCGATGCGGGGCACGACGCCCGCCCGCTGCACCGCGCCATAGACCAGCGCCAGCTGCGCGATGCCGCCGGCCATGGTGGCGAGCGCCACCCAGATCACCGCCTCCCGGTCCTCGAGCGCGAGCAGCGCCAGCGGCACCAGCACGGCGATGTTGACGAGGTTCAGCAGCACCGGGGCGAAGGCGGCGGCAAAGAAGCGGTCGAGGCTGTTGAGGATGGCCGCATAGGCCGCCATCAGCGACATGCAGGCGAGATAGGGGAACATGATCCGGGTGAGGAGCACGGTGAGCTCGAATTTCTCCGGATCGTCGAGGAAGCCCGGCACGAACGGCACCATCACCTGCTCGGCGAAGATCTCGACGAGGATGGTGACGACGACGATCACCGCCACCAGCCAGCTCATGATCCGTCCGGCCAGCGCACGCGCGGCGTCGACGCCATTGGCCTCGAGCGCGCCGGCGAACATCGGCACGAACGCCGTGTTGAACGCGCCCTCGGCGAACAGCCGGCGGAACAGATTGGGGAAGCGGAACGCCGCCGCGAACGCGTCCGACACCGGCGAGATGCCCAGCACCGCCGCCATCAGCGCATCGCGCATGAAGCCGAAGATGCGGCTCAGGAGCGTCAGCGCGCCGACCGACATGAAGTTGCGGGCGAGACTCATTCCGGTTGGACCTGTAGCGCGGGAAGGGTACCCCCACCCCGCTCAGCCATTGGCTGGCTTCTTGTCGTCGCTGCCGGCGCGCTGGAAGACGCCGAGCAGGGCGTCGCGGATCTTCTTCTGGCGGACCTTGGACTCGATCTTGTGGCCGGTGAGATCGGTGACGTAGAAGACGTCCACGGCCTTTTCGCCATAGGTGCCGATATGGGCCGAGCCGATGGTGAGGTTGAGGTCGGAGATTTCGCGGGTGAGCTGGTGGAGGAGGCCCGTGCGGTCGAGGCCCATCACCTCGATGACGGTGAATTTCTCCGAGATGGCGTTGGAAACGACGACCTGCGCCGGCAGGCTGAACGGTCGGAGCCGCTTGTTGTGCCGGCTCTCCTTGCCGAGGTCGATCAGTACGTGGCGCCGGCCCTGCAGCAGCTGCTTGACGGTGTCGATGATGCGGGTCGCGCGCACTTTCTCGTCCTCGTCGGACTGAAAGCTCCGGCGCAGCCGGAAGGTGTCGAGCGCACGGCCGTCGCGGGTGGAAAAGATCTGCGCGCCGATGATGGAGGCGTCGCACATGGTGCAGGCGCCGGCGATCAGCGACAGGAGCCGCGGATGGTCCGGGGTGTAGAACGACACCTCGGTGATGCCCTCGAAGGATTTGACCCGGGTGGAGCCGGCGAACATCTGCCCCGACTGGTCGGCGACGCGGATCATGCGCGCATGCTCGACCTGCAGTTCCGGCTCGGCCCGCAGCCAATAATGGTCGTAGTGCCGGCCGAGATAGGCATCCACCTCGTCGGCCGGCCAGGAGGAGAGCGCTCCGCGCAGGACAGAGCGCGCCGCCTCGATGCGATCGCGCTGCGTCACCTTGGAGTGGCCGCCCGACAGCAGCGGTTCGGTGGCATAGTAGAGGGCGCGCAGCAGCGAGCCCTTCCAGCCGGTCCAGACGCCAGGCCCCACGGCGCGGATGTCGCAGGCGGTGAGGATCATCAACAGCGCCAGCCGTTGCGGTGACTGCACGATATCGGCGAAGGCCTTGGCGGTCTCGGGGTCCTGGATGTCGCGGCTCTGCGCCACTTCGCTCATCAGCAGGTGATATTCGACCAGCCAGGCGACGGTGTCGGTCTCGGCGGCGTCGAGGCCGAGGCGGGGGCAGAACTTCCGTGCAATGCGGGCGCCGGCGATGGAGTGATCCTCCGGCCGACCCTTGGCGATGTCGTGCAGGAACAGCGCGACATAGAGCAGGCGGGTGTCGTTGAGATGCGGCAGCAGCTCGTGCGTGAGCGGCAGCTCCTGCCGGAGCCCGCCATTGGCGATCTCCGCCATCACCCCGACGGCGCGGATCAGGTGCTCGTCCACCGTGTAGTGGTGGTACATGTTGAACTGCATCAAGGCGACGATCTTGCCGAACTCCGGCACGAAGCGGCCGAGCACGCCGCTCTCGTTCATCTGGCGCAGGATGCGCTCGACATAGGTCGGGGCGGTGAGGATTTCGAGAAACCAGGCATTGGCCTGGCGGTCGTTCCTCAAATCATGCCCGATCAGCCGGAAGGAGCGGCGGATCTGCTTGATCGCGTCGGGATGCAGGTGCAGGTCATGCCGGCCGGCCAGCATGAAGCCCTTGATGAGATTGCGCGGGTCGCGGGTGAAGGCGTCCGGGCTCGCGATGTTGAGGCGCCCAGAATCGATGACGAAGTCGGTCTCGCCGCGGATCGCCACCTTGCCGCGCCGGAACGGCGACATCACCCGCCCGAGCACGTCGAGCGGCTTGGCGTGGTGGAATTCGAGACTGGTGCAGAAGATGCGGGTCAGGTCGCCCACATCCTTGGCGACGAGGAAATAACGCTTCATGAAGCGCTCGACGGCCAGCATGCCGGCGCGCTCGGTGAAGCCGAGCCGGGCCGCGAGATCGGGCTGCACGTCGAAGGTCAGCCGCTCGTCGGCACGCCCGGTGAGAAAATGGAGATTGCAGCGGATCGCCCAGAGGAAATCCTCGGCGCGCTGGAACAGGCGATACTCCTCGGCGCTGAGCACGCCCTTGCCCACCAGCTCGGCGCTGGTCTTGACGCGGTAGAAGTACTTGCCGATCCAGAACAGGGTGTGCAGGTCGCGCAGCCCGCCCTTGCCGTCCTTGATGTTGGGCTCGACGACGTAACGGGTATTGCCCATCTGCCGGTGCCGCTCGTCGCGCTCGGCCATCTTGGCGGCAATGAACTCCGGGCCGGTGCGGGGCATGATCTCGTTTTCGAACCGGCGCAGCAGCTCGTCGAACAGCTTCTTCTCGCCGGTGAGGAAACGCGCTTCCAGCGTCGCCGTCCGCACCGTCATGTCGGATTTCGCCATGCGGATGCAGTCGTCGACCGAGCGGACGGCATGGCCGACCTTCTGGCCGAGATCCCACAGCATGTAGAGGATGTACTCGGTGACCTGCTCGCCCCAGGGCGTCTGCTTGTAGGGCAGGATGAACAGCAGATCGATGTCGGAGCCCGGCGCGAGCGTGCCCCGGCCATAGCCGCCGACGGCGGAGATGGCGATGGTCTCGGCGCCGGAGGGATTGTCCACCGGATAGACCCGCCGGATGGCGAACAGGTGGATGGCGCGGATGATCTCGTCCTCGGCGAGGCTGATGTTCATCGCGCAGCGCGTGCCGCGGCCGGTGGCCATCAGTTCGACCTCGGCCCGCTGGCGGGCATCGGCCAGCACCGTGCGCAGATGCGCGAGCACCCGGGCGCGGACGGCGGCCGACTTCGCGGCGTCATCGCCGATGAGGCCGTCCAGCTCGGCATAGATGGTCTCCGCCGACGCCATGTGGAAGCTGGGGCGGCGCTGGCGGCTATCGGGTTCGGCGAGCTGCATCACGTATACTTTTTAGCTCGTAGATGAGGTCGATCGCCTGGCGGGGCGTGAGATCGTCGGGGCGGATCGCGTCGATCCTCGCATCGAGGGGATTAACGGGGGCCTTAACCGGCTGGGATTGATGCGCAAACAGCGGCAGATCGTCTAGCACGGCGGCGTTTTGCCCGGAAGAGCGCTTCTCGAGCGCGTCGAGCACCTGTCGGGCCCGGCGCAGTACGCTTTCGGGCAGGCCGGCCAGCCGCGCCACCTGGATGCCATAGCTGCGGTCGGCCGCACCATCGGCTACCTCGTGCAGGAACACTACCTCGCCCTCCCACTCGCGCACCTTCATGGTGTGGTTGGAGACGCGTTTCAGCGTCCGGGCCAGGGCAGTCATCTCGTGAAAATGCGTCGCGAACAGGGCGCGGCACCCTGTCTGTTCGGCCAGGGCCTCCGCCGAGGCCCATGCGATCGAGAGCCCGTCGAAGGTGGAGGTGCCGCGGCCGATCTCGTCGAGGATGACCAGCGAGCGCTGGGTGGCGCGGTTGAGGATGGCCGCCGTCTCGACCATTTCCACCATGAAGGTGGAACGGCCGCCGCCGATATCGTCGGAGGCACCGACGCGGCTGAACACCCGATCGACCGCGCCGAGCCGGGCCGCGCGTGCCGGCACGAAGCTGCCGGTCTGGGCGAGAATGGCGATGAGCGCGTTCTGGCGCAGGAAGGTGGACTTGCCGCCCATATTGGGGCCGGTCACCAGCCAGAGCGCGCCGCCCGACAGCGTGCAGTCGTTCTCGACGAAGACGCCGCCGGCCCGCCGCACATGTGTTTCGACTACCGGGTGCCGGCCGCCCTCGACGACGAAGTCGAGACTGTCGTCGATCACCGGGCGGCAGAAGCCGCGGGTTGCGGCGAGCCGGGCAAGGGCGGCGGTCACGTCGAGCGCGGCGAGCGCATCGGCAACGGCCCGCAGCCGCTCGGTCTCGGCGGCGACAGCGCGGACGAGGCGCTGATGGATCGCGAGCTCGATCTCCAGTGCCGCCTCATGCGCCCGGGCGATCCGCCCCTCGAGCTCGGCCAGCTCCTGTGTCGTGAAGCGCATGGCGTTCGCCATGGTCTGGCGGTGGATGAACTGCTCGCGCAGCGGCGGCTCGAGCAGCCGCCCGCCCTGGGCCGCCGGCACTTCGACGAAATAGCCGAGCACGCCGTTGTGCCGGATCTTGAGGGCGCGGATGCCGGTCTCGTCGGCGAGCCGCGCCTGCAGCGCCGCAACGACGGCCCGCGTCTCGGTGCCGAGCGTCCGCTCGCTGTCGAGGGTGGCGTCATAGCCGCGGGCGACGAAATGGCCGTCCCGGGCGAGGAGCGGCGGGTCCTCGCCGATGGCGGCGGCCAGTTCCCCCGCGAGCGCCGCCGGTGCCGCTACGAGCGCGCTGGCGATTTCGGCGAGCCCCGCAGGCAGGGGCGTCAGCGTGCCGAGCCGCTGGGCGAGGGCCAGCGCCGCCGCAATGGCGCGGCCGGTCGCGGCGAGGTCGCGCGGGCCGCCGCGCTCGAGCGCCAGCCGGGTCAGGGCGCGGGTCAGGTCGGGCGCGGCCTTGAGCTCGTCGCGGATGCGCTCGGCCAACAGGGGGTCGCCGACCAACGCCGCCACCGCATCGAGGCGGCGATTGATCTCGTCCGGCGCGCGGAGCGGGGCCGCGAGCCGGCGGGCGAGCAGGCGGCTGCCGGCGGCGGTGACGGTGAGGTCGATCTCGGCGCGGAGCGAGCCCTTGTCTTCGCCGCGCTGGGTGACCAGCAGTTCAAGCGAGGATCGGGTCGCCGCATCGATGGCCATGTAGCCGGCCAGCTGTTCGAGCGCCGGCGGGCGCAGCGCGACCGGAACGCCCTTCTGGCTCTCGCGGACGTAGTCGCAGAGTGCGGCGAGGGCAGCGCGCCCGGCCCGCGAAAAGGCGGTGGGGTCGACGACGCCGGGGGGGAAGGCCGCGCCGATCCGTTGTGCCGCCGAGCCGCTGTCGAAGGCGCTCTCCGGCTGCATGACCAGCGGAATCGCGCCGGTGCCGATGCGGTCGTCCTTGAGGTGCTCCGCCGTCGCCGTGGCGAGCAGCAGTTCGGCCGGCTGCAGCCGGGCCAATTCGTCGGCGACGGTTTCGGCGGTGAGATCGAGCACCCCGGTTTCGCCGGTCGACACATCGGCGAAGGCGAGGGCGAAGTCGTGCTCGCCATGCCGCACCATGGCGAGGGCGGCGAGATAGTTGGCGCCGCGCTGCGGCAGGAGATCGTCCTCGGTGAGCGTGCCGGGGGTGACGAGGCGCACGACGTCGCGCTTCACCGGCGACTTGGAGCCGCGCTTCCTGGCCTCGGCCGGATCCTCGACCTGCTCGCAGATGGCGACGCGGTGCCCTGCCGCGATCAGCCGCTTCAGATAGTCCTGTGCGGCGTGGATGGGCACGCCGCACATCGGGATGTCCTCGCCGAGATGCTTGCCGCGCCGCGTGAGCACGATGCCCAGCACCTGGCTCGCGATCTCGGCATCCTCGAAGAACAGCTCGTAGAAATCGCCCATGCGATAGAACAGCAGGAAACCCGGATTGGCCGCCTTGATCTCGAGGAACTGCGCCATCATCGGGGTCGGCGCGGCGGGGGAAGCGTCGCGGCTTGTGGGCGAAGATGTCGCTCGGTCCATCCGGGCTCGGGCTTGCTGCTGGTTCGTGAAGGCGCGCGACGTTAGGCCGTTTGCCGCGCCCCCACAACCTTTGCCGCCGCTACATCCCCAATACGCGCCGCCAGCTCCATTCCGGCGCATAGCCGATGAGCCGCCGCGCCTTGTCGATGGAGATGAGCGTATCGTGCGAGCCGGTGCCCGGCTTCAGCGTGCAGCCGGGGAAGGCGTCGGCGAGCAGTTCCGCATTGGGCTGGCGCATGATGGTGTCGGCAGCGGCGATGGTCATCGCCTCGGCGCCGTCGAACTCGACTTCGAGGCTCTTCAGCACCGATTGCGCCACGTCGCGCGCATCGACATAGCCCCACAGGTTGAACATGCGCGAGCGCGGATTGTCCCAGAAGCCCGGCACCTTGTCGTAGCCGGTCACATGGCCCTTGGTGTCGTAGAAGATATTGGAGAAGCGCAGGCCGATGAAGCTGGTGCCGTAGCGCCGGTGCATGTGGCGCGCCAGATCCTCGGTCACCGCCTTGGAGATGCCGTAGGCGGAGGTGGGGATCGCCGGATCGTCGTCGCTGGTGGGCAACGCCGTCGGCGGCACCTTGTCGAAGGGAAAGCCCAGCACCGTCTCCGACGAGGCCCAGACGACCCGCTTCATGCCGTAGGTGACCGCGGCCTGGAATACGTTGTAGGCGATAGCGGTGTTGAGGTGAAAGCGCGCCGCACCCGACAGATGGTCCCAGTCGGGCTCGCCATTGGCGGCGAGCTGCACCACCGCGTCGTGGCCGTGCAGCGCCGCGAAGGTGGCGCCATAATCGGAGAGATCGACCTTGATGAAGCCCGGCGACTCGATGCCGCCCGGCACCGCGCGATCGAGATTGGTGACCTCGTGCCCGGCCTCGCGCAGGGTCTTGATGACGACGGGGCCGACGCCGCGATCCCATGATCCGGTGCCGCCGGTGACTGCGATTTTCATTGGATATCCCGAGAAGTGTTGCGGGCCCGATTGTGGTATGCCCCGCGTCCGGCGACAAGCGCGGGTCGCGATGCGCCTCTGGTTTCGGTGCCTGACGGGGCCGGGCGCCGGCTGCCGGACATGGCAGGGCCGCCACCGGGAGGAGGCCCGGTAGCGGCCCTGGCCGTCGTGGTCGACTGCCTTAGTTCAGGAAGTCGCCCACGTTATCGGCAGTGACGCGGTCGACGCCGGTGAAGATGATGTCTTCCACTTCCTCGCCGTTCTTGATCGCGAGCAGCGTGCGCATGGCCACCTCGCCCATCTCATAGGGACGCTGGCCGACCAGCGCATGGGCATAGCCGTCGCGCAGCAGCTCGAGCTGCACCGGCAGGGTGTCCGCGACCACGAGGGCGAGATCGCCCGAGTCGACGCGGGCCTTGTTCGGCTCGACGAAGTTCCGCCACCCGTCGGGGGCAAACATCGGCCAGCCGCCGACCGGGACGATCGCCTTGAGCTCCGGATTGGCCGTCACGAAGTCGCCGGCCTGCTGTACCGCCAGCGCGATGTCGTCGTTCGAGAAGCTCGGCGAGCCCGGCACTTCGGTCCAGTTCGAGCCGGCCAGCGCCTCGCGGACGCCATCGACGCGCAGCGCCAGGTTCGGCGCGGCGGCGCCGCCCGAGATCACTGCATAGGTGCCGCCATTCGGTGCGACCTGGAGGAGCATCTCTCCCAGCGCGGTGCCGAACTCCTTGTTGTCGGTGCCGACATAGGCGGTGCGCTGGCTGTCGGGCGCATCGGAGTCGAAGGTGATGACGGCGATGCCGGCCTCGGCGGCCTTGTTGATCACGGTGGTTGCCGCGGCGATGTCGGAAACCGAGATCGCGAGGCCGTCGACGCCCTGGGTGATGAAGTCGTCGATGATCTGCGCCTGGGTGGCGGATTCATGCTCCACCGGGCCCAGATAGATGCACTCGACATTGCCGAGCTTGGCCGCCTCGGCCACGCAGCCGTCGCGGGTGAGATCGAAGAACGGGTTGTTCATCGCCTTGGGCACCACGGCGAAGCGGTAGGTTTCCTGCGCCACAGCGGAGCCGGCGATGCCGGTGGCAGCGAGCGCCAGAACGGCGAATGCAGTCTTCAGGTTCATGGTAGTCCTCCCAACAGCCCCGGAAGCGCCGGGGCGCGCTTGGTATGGCCGGCCCCGAAGGGCCGGTTTCGAGCGCGCTGCGGCCCCTCAGCCGTTGCGCGTCGATCTCAAACGGTCGACCAGCACGGCGGCGACGATGATGCCGCCCACCAGCGTCTGCTGCCAGTAGGGGTCGACCCGGGCCAAGACGAGCCCGTTGCGAATGACTTCGATGAGGATGCAGCCGATGATGGCGCCCGCCGCGCCGCCGACGCCGCCGGCGAGGTTGGCGCCGCCGATCACCGCCGCAGCGATGATGGTCAGCTCATAGGCCTGTGCCAGATTGGACGGTGCCGAACCCAGCCAGCCCGAGATGATGATGCCGTTGATGCCGGCCGCCAGCGAGCAGAGGATGTAGACCTGCATCTTCACCCGGTCGACCGGAACGCCGGTGAGCCGGCCCGCGGACTCGTTGCCGCCGATGGCGAACACATGCCGGCCCCAGGCCGTGTGATGCAGCACCACCCACATCAGAATGGCGCAGGCCAGCAGGTAGACGAAGGCCATGGGCACGAAATCGAACAAGCGCCCGGAGGTGACGGCGAGGAACATGTCCTTGTCCGGGCCGGCCGGGAAGGTGCCGCGCCCCTGGGTCGCGACATAGGTGAGCCCGCGCACGATGGAGAGCGAGCCCAGGGTCGTCACGAACGGCGCGAGTTTCAGCTTGGCGATGAAGAAGCCGTTGGCGAGACCGACGAGGATGGCGACGCCCATGCCGGCGAGAATGCTGATCACCATGCCGGAGCCGGGGAAGGGGTAGAAATCCGTGCCGGCCAGCGCGTTCATGGTCAGCGACGTCACCGTGGCGGAGAGTGCCATGGTGGAGCCGACCGACAGATCGATGCCACCGGTGATGATCACCAGCGTCATCCCCAGCGCCGCGATGGCGATGAAGGAAAAGTTGCGGGTGATGTTGGAGATGTTGCCGCCGGTCAGAAAGTTGGGCGAGGCAAGGCTCATCACCACGATGAGCAGGATCAGCGCCGCCAGCACATAGGCCGATTGGCTGGCAAGAAAGCCGCGCTGCCAGAAGCGGGTGCGGCGGACGTTCGAAAAGCCCTGCACGGTATCGCTAGCCATCATGCAGTCTCCTTGGCGCCCGTGATCAGGGCAGTGATTTCTTCCGGCGAGGTCTGGCCGATGGCCTTGTCGGCCACCTTGCTGCCCCGCCGCATGACGATGACCCGCTCGCAGACGGTGAAGACGTCAGGCATGCGGTGCGAGATGAGGATGACGGCGATGCCGGCATCCTTCAGCCGGTGGATCAGCCCCAGCACCTCGGCCACCTGGCGCACGGAGATCGCCGCGGTGGGCTCGTCCATCAGGATCAGCTTGGCGTCGGCCAGCCGGGTGCGCGCGATGGCGACGGCCTGGCGCTGCCCGCCCGACATCAGCCGCACGAGGTCGTCGGCGCGCGTCTCGGACTTCAGCTCGGCGAAGAGTTCGGCTGCGCGCGCGTTCATGGCGCGGTGATTGAGGAAGCGGAACGGCCCGAAGCCCCATTTCAGCTCGCGGCCGAGAAAGATGTTGGCGGCGGCGGTGAGGTTATCGGCGAGCGCGAGGTCCTGGTACACGGTCTCGATGCCGAGCCGGCGCGCCTCGCCGGGGCTGTGGATGTGGGCAGGATGCCCCTCCAACTCCACCGATCCGCTGGTCGGCTGGTAGATGCCGGACATGATCTTGACCAGGGTCGACTTGCCGGCCCCGTTGTCTCCCATCAGCCCTACCACCTCGCCAGGCGCGATGGAGAAGCTCACATCGCCCAGCGCGCGGATGGCGCCGAACTCCTTGGAGACATTCTTCAACTCCAGTAGTGCCAACGATTCCTCCCCGGTTGGCAGCTTCGTTTCCGGACGCGGTCCGGCGGGTTCTGCTGCCCGCCCTCGTGCCACGCCGGCCCGTCTCAGGCGGCGGAAGGCGCTATGCGCCCCACCGCCCGGTCATATCCATCGGCGATGACGACGCGCATCGCCGCGCGCGCCGCCTCGCCATCCCCCGCAGCGATCGCCTCGGCGATCAACCGATGCCGGCCCACCGCCAGTTGCTTGGCCACCGGGTCGTCGACCGGCGAACTGATGGTGAAGGCCGTGGCCAGCACGAAATCCACCAGCGCCCCGATCGAGGCCATGAACGGATTGCCCGACGCCTCCGCCACGAGGCGGTGGAAATCGAGGTCGCAGCCCGCAAACGCCTCGGTGGTTTCGGCGGCCGCCATGCCGTCGACCAGCGCGGCCAGCCGCGCCGCCTGGGCCGGGCTGCGCCGCCGTGCCGCGAGCGCCGCCGATTCCAGTTCGATCCCCACCCGCACCTCGGCAAGGCTCTGCAGGAACGCCGTGTCCGGCCCCACCTCGAGATGCCAGGCCAGCACGTCCCGGTCGAACAGCGACCATTCGCGCCGGGGCAACACCCGCGTCCCGATCCGGGCGCGGGCATTGACGATGTTCTTGGCCGCGAGGGCCTTCAGCGACTCGCGCAGCACGGTGCGCGAGACCCCGAACCGCTCGAGCAGTTCCGCATCCGGCGGCAGCGTGCTGCCCGGCGCGAACTCGCCCCTGACGATCGCCACGCCCAGCCGGTAGACGACCTGCGACTGCAGGGTGCGCGCCGATGAGGCGTCGCGCATCGCCGGCGGCGTCGTATCTCCCCACGCCAATTGCCGCGAGCGGTGTTCCATCAGGCTCTCCTCATGCCTGAAGCCAAGCACAGCCGCTAAAGTCATACAATACTATTTTTGATGCCGAGCGATAATATTTTCGCAAAGCTTCAGCATCATCATCAACATCCTCGGCGACGTCGTCTGAATTGGGGCAATACTGCTCGGCGCGCACGGAAACACTTTCCGCGCGCCAGCAACGGCCCGAAGAGCCGACGACGATGTGCCGGGTGCGCTCGCCGAACGGCAGTTGCTGCCGCCTCGTGGCGAAGGCCTCCTCCCCGTAGATGGCCCGCCGGTCCCGAGGGTCCGGCGGGCGAACTTGATCGTGCGGCGGCGGAAGACCCCTCTTCCGCCGACGGTCTCAGACGAACCTGTTGACGAGGTTCTCGAGATATTCCTGCCGGCCGGACTTCGGCTGGGGGTTGATGTTGTCGCGCTCGACGCGGGCAGCGATGTCGGCGAGGCTGTCGCCCGTGAGCATCTGCTGTGCGGCGGGGCTCTGCCAGCCGGCGTAGCGCTCCTCGCGCACCTTGTCGAAGGTCCCGTTCTCGATCAGCTTGGCCGCGCCCTTGAGGCCGCGCGCCAGGATGTCCAGGCCGCCGATATGGCCGTGCAGCAGGTCGGCCGGGTCGAGCGACTGCCGGCGCACCTTGGCGTCGAAATTGAAGCCGCCATTGCCCAGGCCGCCATTCTTCAGGATCTCGTAGAAGGCCAGCGCCATCTCGCCCGGATTGTTCGGGAACTGGTCGGTATCCCAGCCGGACTGCAGGTCGTTGCGGTTGGCGTCGACGGAGCCGAGGATGCCGAGCGTGCGGGCGAGGTGCAGCTCGTGTTCGAAGCTGTGGCCGGCGAGGAAGGCGTGGCCGACCTCGATGTTCACCTTCACTTCCTTTTCGAGACCATAGGTCTTGAGGAAGCCGTAGACGGTGGCGACGTCGAAATCATACTGGTGCTTGGTCGGTTCCTGCGGCTTGGGCTCGATCAGGATCGTGCCCTTGTAGCCGATCTTGTGCGCATGCTCGATGACCAGCGACAGGAAGCGGGCCGCATGGTCCATCTCCTGCTTCATGTCGGTGTTGAGCAGCGTCTCGTAGCCTTCGCGACCACCCCAGAGCACGTAGTTTGCGCCACCCAGCTCGTGGGTGATCTCGAGCACGTTCTTCACCTGCGCGGCGGCATAGGCGAACACGTCGGGATCGGGATTGGTGGCCGCGCCGGCCATGTAGCGGCGGTTGGAGAACAGGTTCGCCGTGCCCCACAGCAGCTTGGTGCGGCTGGTCTCCATCTTCTTCGCGAAGATGTCGGCGATCTCGCGCACATTGCGGTTGCTTTCGGCCAGCGTGTCGCCCTCGGGCGCGACGTCGACGTCATGGAAGCAGAAGAAGGGGATGTCGAGCAGGTCGAACATCTCGAAGGCAACATCGGCCTTGAGCCGGGCGCCGTCCATGGCGTCGCCATGGTACCACGGCCGGTCGAAGGTCCGCCCGCCGAACGGGTCGCCGCCTTCCCAGGCGAAGCTGTGCCAGTAGGCGACGGCACCGCGGATGTGGTCCTCCATCCGCTTGCCGAGGATCACCTCGTCCTTGTTGTAATGCCGATAGGCCAGGGGATTTTCGGTCTCCGGACCCTCGTAGCGGATGGGGTCGATCCCCTTGAAGAAATCGGTCAATTGCGAGCCTCCTCGATGGCAGGATAGAGCGCGCGGTAGCGCGCATAGTGCTGGGTATAGGCGTCGGCGAGCGACGCATCGGGCTGGATGACGCGGGCAATGCCCGGCATCTGCATGATTTCGGCGGGATCGGCGCCTTCCGCGGCGCACAGGGCGAGGCGGGCGGCGCCGAGCGCGCCGCCGAAGTCGCCATCCTCGGGCAGGGCGATTTCGGTGCCGAGATTGGTGGCGATGAGCTTGAGCCAGAGCTCCGATTTCGAACCGCCGCCCACGGCGAGCAGCCGGTCGAAGCGGGTGCCGGCATCGGCGAGCACGCGCTGGCAGTCACGCACCGCGAAGGTGACGCCCTCCATCACCGCCTGGGCGAGCCGGGCGGGATCGGACAGATGGCTCAGCCCCACGAAACTGCCGCGGGCGCCGGCATTGTTGTGCGGCGTGCGCTCGCCGGAGAGATAGGGCAGGAAGATCTCCTCGCCCGGCCCCTTGAACTGCGCCTCGGCGGCACCCGCGAGCCTGGCCGGGTCCTGCCCGGTGATCTTGCCCAGCCAGTTGAGGCTGTCGGTGGCGCTGAGGATCACGCCCATCTGGTGCCAGGTATCGGGGATGGCATGGCAGAAGGCGTGCACGGCGCCGGCAGTGTTGGGCCGGAAGCGGTCGTTGGAGACGAACAGCACGCCGGACGTACCGAGCGACACGAAACCCTCGTTGGGGCGGATGGCGCCGATGCCGCAGGCGGCCGCGGCATTGTCGCCCGCTCCGCCCGCCACCACCACGTCGCCGGACATGCCCCAGCGCTCGGCGAAGCTCCGCCGCAGCGTGCCGGAACGCGCCGAACCCTCGACGAGGCTCGGCATGTGCCGGCGCTCGAGGCCGGTCACGGCGAGCAACTCGTCCGACCAGTCGCGCCTGCCGACATCCAGCCACAGCGTGCCGGCGGCATCCGACATGTCCTCGACATGCTCGCCGGTGAGCAGCAGGCGGATATAGGCCTTGGGCAGCAGCACCTTGGCGATCTTTTCATAGACCTGCGGCTCGTGCTTCCTGACCCAGGCGATCTTGGGCGCGGTGAAGCCCGGCATGGCGATGTTGCCGGCAATGTCGCGCAGTGTGGGGAGCGCCGCTTCCATTTCGGCGCATTCGGCGGCCGACCGGCCGTCGTTCCACAGGATGCAGGGGCGCAGCACCGCATCGTCGGCGCCGAGCAGCGTCGCGCCATGCATGTGCCCGGAGAGCCCGATGCCGCGGACCTGCGCCACTTCCGAAGGATGCGCCTTGGCCAGCGCGTCGATGGCGGCGAGCGTTGCATCCCACCAGTCGGCGGGGTTCTGCTCCGACCAGCCCGGCTGCGGCCGCACCGGCTCCACTGCCCGCGCCGTCGCCTCGCCGAGCGTCTTGCCGGTCCCGTCGATCAACAGGGCCTTGACCCCCGACGTACCGATGTCGATACCGAGATACGTCATGAGGCACGTACCTCAGGACCAGCAACGTAGAGCATTCGATCGTCCTCCCAGCAGCCGCCTTGGGGCGGTCTTGTAGTCAATTCACCTCAGATTGTCGCGCAGAAACAGCCCGATTTCAATGGGCTCCGGACCATGCTCCGGCGCCTCGCCGAGCGCAAGCGCACGGGCGAAGGCGATGGCGGCCGCGATCTCGCCATCCGGGTTCTGGTCGATGACCACGTCGATGCTGCCATCGGCGAGGCCGCGCCGGGTGGCCTCGGTCACCTCATGGGCAATGACGCGGATGCGCCCCGCCGCGCCGCTGGCGGCGAGCGCGGCGAGCAGCCCCTCATTGCCGGCGCCCAGATTGTAGAGCCCGGCAAGGTCCTGTCGCGCCAGCAATTGTGCGACCGCGGCGGCGGTCATGTCCTCGTCGTCATAGCCCTCGAGCGGGCCCACGAGTTCCAGATCGGGAAATTCGTCGGCGAGAACTTCGGCAAAGCCCTCGAGCCGCTCGCGGTGGTCGCGCAGCCCGAGCGAGCCGGCGACGAGGCCGATGCGGCCGGAGCGGCAGAAGCGCCCCATCAGCGAGGCTGCCGTCCGCCCCGCGGCCGTGTTGTCGATGCCGACGAAGCCGCTGCGGAGCGAGCCGGGGAGATCGGAGACGAGCGTGACGACGGCGATGCCGCGCCGCATGGCCTGCTCCACGGCGCGGCGCACGGCCTCGTCCTCTGTCGCGACCACCACGGCACAGTCGCAGAAGCGCGCGTCGAGCGCGCCGATGGCGGCGCTCAGCGCGCCGGGATCGAAGGCGTGCACCAGCCGGCGATGCAGCGTCAGACGTTCGCCTTTGAGGGCGCGCTCGCGCCGGTCGATGGCGGCGAGCAGCGACTGCATGAAGGCATTGCGGCTGTCGGGGATCAGGAAGGCGATCGACAGGTCCCGCGCCCGCGCCAGCAGCGAGGCCGACAGATCGCGGCGGAAGTCCAGCACGCGAATGGCCTCCGCCACGCGTTCGGCCGTTTCCGCCCGCACCCCCGGACGCCCGTTCAGCACCCGATCCACCGTCGCCAGTGAAACCTTCGCTTCACGCGCGACGTCATGGACCGTCACGCGTCGTCTCGGCTCGTCCATGTCTCCCCCGGGCAGCCCTTGCGGAGAAGCCTTGGCGGCTCGCGGCGCCGCCGTCAACCGTGGCGGCTTTTCCGCCACCGCTTTTGTCGCTATCTAGCGCGCCAGCAAGCCGCAGAGGAGGGTGTCGTGGCGATCAAGTCGACGGAGTTCGGGGCGTTCGAGGGCAAGCGCGTGGACCAGTTCCACCTCGTCAGCGACACCGGTGCGGAGGTGGACATCATCAACTGGGGCGTCGTGGTGCGCGACTGGCGTGTCCCCGTCGCCGGGGGCGGTCCGCGCTCGGTGGTGCTCGGCTTCGACAGCTTCGAGCCCTATCCCGTGCACTCGCCTTATTTCGGTGCCATAGCCGGCCGCGTGGCCAACCGGATCGGCGAGGCGCAGTTCACGCTCGACGGCGAGACCTATCGCACCAATGCCAACTGGGGCAGCCATACCCTGCATGGCGGCAAGGCGGGGCTCGGCACTCTGCTGTGGGACGCCGAGCCCGACAGCGCCGGCAATGCCATCCGCTTCACGCACAGCTCTCCCGATGGCCATATGGGCTTTCCCGGCAACGTCGCCTTCGCCGCCACCTATACGCTCACCGGCAACCGGCTGCGGCTCGAGATCACGGCAGAGGCCGACCGCCGCACGCCGATCAGCGTGGTTCAGCACCAGTATTTCAACCTCGGCACCGGCTCCGACGTACTGGACCACCGCTACCAGGTGCTCGGCCATGCCTACACGGCGGTCGGCAAGGATCTGATCCCCACCGGCGCCATCCTCCCCGTTGCGGGCACGCAATGGGATCTGCGGACGCCGCGGACCATGCGCGACGAGACTGGCGCCCCCGTCGACTATGACGGCAATGTCGTGCTCGCGACCGGGCGCGACCACGCGGAGCCGGTGGCGATCGTCACCGGCCCGGACGGAGCGCTGACGCTGCGCCTCTGGACCGACCGGCCGGGCGTGCAGGTCTATAATTCGGTTTGGACCGACGTCGATGGCGGCGGCAAGCGCTACGGCAAGCATGCCGGCTTCTGCCTCGAGGACCAGGACCTGCCCGATGCGGTCAACAACCCGCACTTCCCCTCGGTGATCTACGGCCCCGACCGCCCCTATCGCCATGTGTGCGAGATCGAGATCGCCTGATCCCCCGTGGCGGTGGCGAGCCCACCGCCGCTGCTGTTGCTGACGCCGTCTGTCAGCGTCCCCGGATAGTCCTGCTGCAGCGTAATCGCGGCAGCAGGAGGCCCGGTGATGTCGTCTGATCCCGCCATTGCAGCGCCGTCCACGGGGTCGCTAGACTGGGCGGAGTCGCCACCTCCGAGGCCCGCCGCCGCCCATGGACAAGACCGAACGGCTGTTTGCCATCATGGACGCGCTGCGCCGGCATCGCCGGCCGGTCACGGCCGCGACGCTCGCTGCCGAACAGGGCGTCTCGGTGCGTACGCTCTATCGTGACGTGCAGACCCTGGTCGGGCTGGGGGCGCCGATCGATGGGGAATCCGGAATCGGGTACATGCTGCGCCCCGGCTTCTTCCTCCCCCCGCTGATGTTCACCGCCGAGGAGCTCGAAGCGCTGGTGCTCGGGGCCCGCTGGGTCAAGGCGCAGCCCGATGCCGGCCTCGCCGAGGCGGCGCAGAACGCCCTGGGCAAGATCGCCACCGCCTCCCCCGAGGACCTGCGCGACCGCATCGCCGATACCGGGCTCTGGCCGGTGCTGATCGAAGGCCGGCGCGAGCCGGTGCCGGTGCTCGGGCTGGTGCGGCGCGCCATGCGGGAGGAACGGGCGCTGCGCATCGACTATGCCGACGAGCAGGGCCGGCCGAGCAGCCGCGACATCTGGCCGGTTCAACTCGCCTATTACGAGGGCAAGCAGATCGTCATCGCCTGGTGCTGCCTGCGCAACGCGTTTCGCAACTTCCGCACCGACCGCATCGCCGCCGCGACCGCCACCGAGACGCGCTTCGGCCGCCGCCGCGCCGTCCTGACGCGGGAGTGGGAGGAGGAGTTCGAGCGTCAGCGCGCCGCGCATGACGGCTGGCCGTTCGAGGCCGGCTGAGGGTCAGGGCGTCGTGGCGTTGCCGCTTCGCCGATAGTGCACCCAGTCGTTCTGGCCGATATGCATGCGCCGCGGCAGCGCGAAGGCGGGATCGAAGCGGCTGACCGCGCCGAAATTGAAATGCGCATCGTGCACCAGCACGTCCTGCCGCAGGATCGGCCAGATCTCGCTGCGCAGGAAATGCTGGTCGCGATGCACGAAGTTGGCCCGGTTGCCGATGCCGGCCACATGCCGGAGCACCCGCTCGGTCATCTCGCCGATATTGCCGCGATGGGCGCCCCACATGCCGGCCAGCACCAGCTCGCAATGCTGGATGTTGTCGCGCATGACATGGAAGGCGCGACCGGAGCGCAGCCATTCGCCCACCGCCGCCCGCTCCTTGACGTTGAGCACCGAGTCGGCGTCCCGTACGAGATAGATCGCCACCCGCTCGTCGTCCTCGACTAGAAACCGCCAGTAGAGCCCGAACTCGGCCGCCGGCATGCCCCGCACCATCATCACCTCGGTGCCGTTCTGGGTCAGCAGCCGGCGCACCTCGAGCGGAACGCTCTCATCGACATAGAAGCGGGCCGTCCAGCCGGGATAGAGGTAGCGCGCGACCACGGCGTTGTTGAGCGCGCCCTGCAAATAGCGCGTGTCGCTCCCCCACAGCGAGAACGCGATGACGTTGCGGCTCGGCTGTTCGAGATCGATAGGGGTGACCGTGAAGTCGCGCGGCGGCTGCGGCGGACGGGCGGCATCCTTGAGGCGCAGCGCCTCGGTGCCGTGTGCGGCCGCACGGGCCAGCCGGCCGAGATGGCCGAGGCAGGAGCACATCATGTCGTGATAGCGCACCGGCTCCAGCGCCGCACGATGCTCCGCCAGCAGCGCGATGGCGGCATCGAAATCGCCCGCGTCGCGGTGCAGCACGGCGAGATTGACGATGTTCTCCGCGGTCGGCTCCCGCGCCAGGACGAGCTGCATCAGGGTGATGGCGCGCGCCAGATTGCCGGCCTTGAAGTGATGCAGCCCGGCGATCTTGGCCGCCCACAGATCGGAGGACGCGGCAGCATCGAGGACGGCCAGTTCTTCAGGCCCGAAGCGCGTATCCGCGTCACGGCGAAAGCGCTGAACCAGCGCAGCGGCATCATGCATCGGGCCCCCTCCCGGCGGATCGGCGTCGGGAGGGGATGCTTGCAGCTTCGCCGCCGAAGGTGAAGCGCTTTTGCGCCTCAGGCTGCGGAGAGTTCGACCTCGTGCGCATTGCGGATGAGGTGGGAGTAGGGGCAGATGTCGTGTGCCAGCTGCATGAGCTTTTCGAGCTCCGCCTTGTCCATGCCCGGCGCCTCGGCCTTCAGCGCGACCTTGATTGAATAGCCGACGCCGTCCTCGCGGTCGACGAAGCTCACATCCGCGCTCACCTTGGCTTCGGGGGGCAGCTTGGTCTTCTGCCGGCCGGCGGCGGCGTGCATGGCGCCGAGGAAGCAGGCCGAGTAGCCGAGGGCAAACAATTGCTCCGGGTTGGTGCCCGGACCGTCGTCCCCGCCCATGGCCTTGGGCACGGACAGCTTGACCGACACCTTGCCGTCATCGGTGGCAGCGGTGCCGCCGCCGCGTCCGCCATTATGGGCCGTGCCATGTGCGGTGTACTTGATCTGCATGGATCTGCCTTTCCTGTTCGATCCGGCGAGCATAACCGGAAAGCGCGACCGAGGCACCCTGCCGCGCCGGGCAGGCGTCGCTGCGCCGACCACCCCGTGACGCGCCCTCTTGTCGCAGTCGGCCGGGGGGTCTAGATTGTTGCGGCTTCTGACATTGCGCAGGTCGCGGAAAAATGAGTGGAGGCGCACGCTCCTATTTCATCCCCGTTCTCGAGCAAGCCGGCATCGCGCTCGGCGGCGCCGCGGCGTGGGACGCTACCGTGCACGACGAGCGGCTCTGGGGGCGCATTCTCAGCCACGGCACGCTGGGCCTAGGCGAGGCCTACATGGATGGCTGGTTCGACGTGGACCGGCTGGACCAGATGATTACGCGGCTGCTCGACGCCGACATCTACGCCCACCTCAAGCCCGATCTCGGGCTCGCCATCAGCGTCTTGCGCGGACGGCTGCTCAACCTGCAGCGCCTGCGGGTCACCGAGGTCGGCGAAAAGCACTACGACATCGGCAACGACCTCTACACCGCCATGTTGGACCGCCGCATGATTTATTCCTGCGGCTACTGGAAGGACGCCGACACGCTCGATGCCGCTCAGGAGGCCAAGCTCGACCTGATCTGCCGCAAGGCCGGGCTGCAACCGGGCATGCGCGTGCTCGATATCGGGTCGGGCTGGGGTGGGTTTCTGAAGTTCGCCGCCGAACGCTACGGCATCGAGGGTGTCGGCATCACCATTTCCAAGCAGCAGGCCGCCTATGCCGAGGCGAACAAGGGCAACCTGCCCATCGAGACGCGGCTGATGGACTACATGGCGCTCGAGGGCCGGTTCGACCGCGTCATTTCGATCGGCATGTTCGAACATGTCGGCTACAAGAATTACCGCGCCTATTTCCGCAAGGTCCGCTCGCTGCTCGCGCCGGACGGGCTGTTCGTGCTGCACACCATCGGCAACAAGTTCTCCTCCACCCATGGCGACCCGTGGACGGAGAAGTACATCTTCCCCAACGGCATGCTGCCCTCGGTCCGGCAGATCGCGGCGGCCACCGAACGCGTCTTCATCATGGAGGACTGGCACAATTTCGGTGCCGACTACGACAAGACGCTGATGGCGTGGTGGGCCAATTTCGACACCGCCTGGCCCACACTCCGGGAACGCTACGGTGACCGCTTCTACCGCATGTGGAAATTCTACCTGCAGGTGTTTGCCGCCATGTTCCGCGTGCGCAACATCCAGCTCTGGCAGGTGGTGCTGAGCCCGGATGGCGTTCGCGGTGGCTATCGGCGTATCAGTTGATGCCGACTGCGCTGCCGGTACTGCACCGGCAGGCGGCGGACGCGGATCGACCGGTGCCGGAGCAAGTGCGCGATGCCCGAAATCACTACCTGCATCGCCGAACTCGGCGGTCCCTGCGAGGTGCTGCAGTGCCTCGCGGCTCCATCCGCTGCTCCGGGCGAGCCCGTCACACTGCTGCTGCTCGATCGGGCGGGCAACAACCTCATCGAACTGGACTGGGCGCCGCAGCTGAGCCTCGTGGCCCGGTCGCAGCGTCTGACCGAACAGGTGCCCCCACTTTTGACCTCGGCATCCGTGGCCGGACGCCGGCTCTGCCTCACCGGCAGCAAAGACGAGGTGCTACTCGTCGACCGCGACAGCGGAGCGGTCGACCGGCTCTCGCTTCAGGGGCCGGCCTGTCTCTTGCCGGACGGCCGGGCGCTGGTCGTGGCGACCGAGCGGGGGCTGCTGAGCTACCGCATGTGGCCGCGCGCCGATGGCAGCTCCAGTCTGCCGGGGCGGCCCGAGCCGCTGCTGGTGGCCGATCTCCACGCGGCGGGTGCGCTGTTCGTGCTACCGTCCGCGGTGCCCGACGCAATCGAGCTTGCCGTAGGCGGCTTCGCGCATGTCGCGCTGGTACAGCTGCGCGACCTCGGGGGCACCCAGCCGCGTGGCGGGGTCGACATCGTCTATCCCAAAGGCCTGCCCGCAGAGGATGTGGCGCTGGTGTTGCCGCCGCCCCCGTTCACGCTGGTGGAGCGCCGGCTGCTCTATCTTACCGACATGACGCGCTATGCTCTAGGGGTGATCGACACGGACAGCCTGGACAGCATCGCCTGCCCACTGGGCAGCGGCAGCTATGGCCGACTGCATCGCCTCGTGCCGGCCCTCGACGGCTCGAGTTGCCGTATCGCGCTGCGCGGTGGCACGACCCTCGACTGGCGGCCCGGCGCCGAGCCGATGGCCGCACCGTTCCCGCCGGGCCTGCTGACTCATCACGGCGCGATCGATCTCGTGCTCGATCCGGCGACGGGCCGCGTGGCGGAGGTGGAACGCGCCTGAGCGGTTTACCCGGCCGGCACTTTCGCTATGGTGCCGGACCTGGAGGAGACCGACAGATGAAGTTGCTGCACACCACGCTCGGGCCGCGCCGCGCCGAAGACCTCGGCATGATCCTGCCGCATGAGCACGTCTTCGTCGATCTGCGTACCCCCGACCAGCCCGGCTATGCCGAGGCGGATCCTGCCGATGTCGTGAGGGTGATGACGCCGCAGATCGAGGCCATCAAGGCACGCGGCGTGACGGCGCTGGTCGAATGCTCGACGGGCGGGGTGGGGCTGCGGGTGGATATCGACCTGGCCGTCAGCCGCGCGACCGGCTTTCCGATCGTCGTCCCCACCGGCAATTACCGGGAGCCCTGGATACCCGACTGGGTGCGCGACGCCGGCGAGGACGAACTCGAAGCACGCTTCTTGGCCGATCTCGAGCAGGGCGTGGGCGACACCGGCGTCAGGGCAGCCTGGATCAAGATCTCGGCCGGCGATGACGGCATCACGCCGCTCGAGGAGCGCATCCTCAGGGCGGCCGCCCGCGCCTCGGCTGCGACCGGCGCCATCATCGGCAGCCACACCATCAAGGGCCGGGTGGTGATGGACCAGCTCGACATCATCGAAGCCGAGGGCGGGCGCGCCGACCGGTTCATTTCAATCCACACCCAGGAAGAGAAGGATTTCGGGCTCAACCTTGCGGTGGCCGAGCGCGGCGCCTGGATCGAGTACGACCATGTCGGCCGGGCGCCCGATGCGGAAGTGGCGGATGTGATCCTGCGCGCCCTCGATGCCGGCAAGGCAGGGCAGATGCTGGTGAGCCACGATCTCGGCTGGTACGACCCGGCCAAGCCGGATGGCGGTACCCAGCGCCCCTATACCCATTTGAGCGACGTGATGCTGCCGCTGCTCGCCGCGCGCGGCGTGGACGAGGCGACGCTGCACCGACTGACCGTCACCAATCCCTTCGCGGCCTTTTCCCGGTAGGGACGCCAGAAGGGGCGGTCGGTGACCGCCCCGTCCGGGGACATGGGGGGCGGTCGGTGACCGCCCCTTCTGGGGACATGGGGGAGCGGTCGGTAACCGCCCCTCCAGGGTAATCGATCAGGGATAGCGGATCGGGCCGGCCGGCTTGTTGCCCATGATCTTCTCGATCCGGCTGAGGAGAGCCGCATCCACCTTGTCGCGGGCGTCCAGCGCCGCGAGATTGTCCTTGAGCTGGCTCAACCGCGACGCGCCGAGGATCACGGTCGACACCCTGGGGTTGGCGAGGCACCAGAGCAGCGCGAGGTGGTGGATCGGGAGCCCGGCTTCCTTGGCGAGATCGGCCAGTTGGCCCACCTTGGCGAGCTCGTTGCGGCCCTTGTCGCTGTCGAGCCGCGCCTTCAGCCACTCATAGCCGGGCAGGTTCATGCGGCTGTCGGCCGGGATGCCGTCATTGTATTTGCCGGTGAGGATGCCCGAGGCGAGCGGCGACCAGATGGTGGTGCCGAGCCCGAACAGATCGTAGAGCGGCAGGAACTCCGACTCCACCTTCTCGCGGCGGAACAGATTGTATTCCGGCTGCTCCATGGTCGGCGGGGTGAGCCCGTATTGCCGCGCGACGGCATAGGCCTCGGTCAGCTGCTGCGCCGTCCATTCCGACGTGCCCCAGTAGATGATCTTGCCCTGGACGACGAGATTGTGCATGGCGCGCACCGTCTCCTCGATCGGGGTGTCGAGATCGGGCCGGTGGCAGAAATAGAGGTCGAGGTAGTCGACCTGGAGCCGCTTCAGCGCGTCGTTGCAGCCATCGGTGACGTGCTTGGCGGAGAGGCCCTTCTGCATCGGCCGCTTGCCGTTGCCGCCGAAGAACACCTTGGAGGAGACGGCGTAGCTGTCGCGCGCCCAGCCGAGCGTCTTGAGCGCCTCACCCATCACCCGCTCGGCATTGCCCTGCTCGTAGCCTTCCGCATTGTCGAAGAAATTGATGCCCGCATCATAGGCGTGGGTCATGAGCGAGACGGCGTCGTCCTCGCCGACCTGCTTGCCGAAGGTGACCCAGGCGCCAAAGGAGAATTCGCTGACCTGAAGGCCAGACTTGCCGAGACGGCGATACTGCATGTCGATGTCCTGAATGCTGCTGCGGAGGGAGACTGCCATACTAGCAGCCACCATTCGCCCGGTCGAGCGTTGCACCGGGACTTGAACACGCCGCCGCGGGCGGCGACACTCGGACGATCGTGTGGAGGGGATTGATGCGCTTCATCATTTACGGCGTCGGCGCCATCGGAGGCACCATGGCTGCGGCGCTGTCACGCAGCGGTGAAGAGGTGGTCGGCATTGCGCGCGGCCGGATGCTGGAGGCCATCCGGGCGGACGGACTTCTGTTCAGGACGCCGGAGCGCAGCGAGCGCATCGCGCTCGCCTGCCACGCCGCACCGGACGAGATCGCCTTCCGGGACGACGACGTTATCATCCTCACCATGAAGTCGCAGGATACCGCCGCTGCGCTGGCCGCGCTGCGGGCCGCGGGCGTTGCCGACCAGCCGATCGTCTGCGCGCAGAACGGGGTCGACAATGAACGCATGGCGCTGCGCCTGTTCCCCAATGTCTATGGCGTAACCGTGATGATTCCCGCCGACTACATCGTGCCGGGCGAGGTGAACTGCTTCTCGGTACCCAAGCTCGGCATGCTCGACATCGGCCGCTATCCCTCGGGGGGCGACGCGACGGTCGAAGCGCTCGCGGCGGCGCTGGACCGCGCCGGATTTGCCGCTTTTCCGGATGCCGACGTCATGGCCTCCAAGCACGGCAAGCTGCTCGAAAACCAGTTCAACATCGTGCAGGCGGCGCTGCCCCCGGACACCGATTCCGAGCCGTTCATGGCGGCAGTGAAGGCGGAAGGAGAAGCCGTCTATCGCGCTGCCGGCGTCAAGTGGCGGGTGGTTGGTCTCAAGGACCCGCGGCGCGACGGCGTGATGGAGTTTCGCGAAATCGCCGGAGTGTCCCGCCAAGGCAGTTCCTCGCTGCAGAGCCTCAAGCGCGGCACGGGTACGCTGGAGAGCGACTGGCTGAATGGCGAGATCGCGCTGCTCGGGCGGCTGCACGGCCAGCCGACGCCGATCAATGACCGGCTGTGCCGGCTGGCGGCGCAGATGGCGCAGGGCGAGGTCGCGCCCGGCAGCGTCGCGGTGGAACGCATGCGGCAGCTCTTCGGCATCGACTGACCAGCACCCGCCGCACCATCTTGCCAGCCGGGCAGGCCCGCGCTATATGGGGGTCAACATCTCAGGGTTAACCGGGGAGTGGGTGCCGAACGGCCCCCGCTCTTTTTGTTTTCCAGCCCGACGCCAGTACCCGAAACGGGTGGGGCGCCGCAAAGACGAGCCAATGACCTTCGATCTCAACGAGAAGCGCTACATCAAGGAAACCGCCCTCGAGGCCCGCATCGCGCGGATCGTCGAGCCGGTGGCGAACGATCTCGGCTACAGCCTCGTGCGGGTCAAGATCACCCAGGAGAATGGCTGCACCTTGCAGATCATGGCCGAGGATGCCGAGGGGCGCTTCACCATCACCGACTGCGAGCGGCTCTCCAAGGAACTGTCGCCGGTGCTCGATGTCGAGGATCCCATCGACCGGGAATATCACCTCGAGGTGAGCTCCCCCGGCATCGACCGGCCGCTGGTCCGCGCCCGCGACTTCCGCACCTATCTCGGCCATGAGGTCAAGCTCGAGCTCAGCGACATGCTCGAGGGCCGCAAGCGCTATCGCGGCGAGATCGCGGCGATCGACGACGAGGCCGTTACCATCCGCCTGCCGGACGCGCCCGGCGGCACCGATCCCGACCACCGGCTGCCGCTCACCCTCCTGGGTGAAGCCAAGCTGGTCATGACCGACGCGCTGATGAGCATGGCGCGCGCCGACCAGGAAGCCCACCCCATCGACGACGACGCGGACATCGAGACCGTCGAAGTCAGCGACGACGCTACAGAGGAGACCAACTGACATGGCTGTGAGCGCGAACCGGCTCGAACTGCTGCAGATCGCCGACGCTGTTGCCCGCGAGAAATCCATCGACCGCATGATCGTCATCGAGGCGATGCAGGACGCGATCGAGAAGGCCGCCAAGGCCCGCTACGGCGCCGAGACCAATATCCGCGTCGAGATCAATCCGCGCTCGGGCGAGACCCGCATGTGGCGGCTGCTCGAAGTGGTGGAGTCCGTCGAGGAGCCGGCCCGCCAGATTTCGCTCAAGGACGCCAAGGCGCGCAACGACGCCGCCAAGTTCGGCGACTTCATCACCGAGCCGCTGCCGCCCATCGAATTCGGCCGCATCGCCGCCCAGTCGGCCAAGCAGGTCATTGTACAGAAGGTGCGCGATGCCGAACGCGACCGCATGTACGAGGAGTACATCAACCGCGTCGGCGAGATCGTCAACGGCACGGTCAAGCGTGTCGAATACGGCAATGTCATCGTCGATCTCGGCCGGGGCGAGGCCATTATCCGCCGCGACGAACTGATCCCGCGCGAGCTCTATCGCTATGGCGACCGTGTCCGCGCCTATATCTACGACGTCCGCCGCGAGCAGCGCGGGCCGCAGATCTTCCTGTCCCGCACGCATCCGCAGTTCATGGCCAAGCTGTTCATGCAGGAAGTGCCGGAGATCTATGACGGCATCATCACCATCCGCTCGATCGCCCGCGATCCGGGCAGCCGCGCGAAGATCGCCGTGACCTCGTCCGACAGCTCGATCGACCCGGTCGGCGCCTGCGTCGGCATGCGCGGCAGCCGCGTGCAGGCCGTGGTGGCGGAACTGCAGGGCGAAAAGATCGACATCATTCCCTGGACCGAGTCGATCGCCGACCTCGTTGTCACCGCGCTGCAGCCGGCCGATGTCGCCAAGGTGGTGCTCGACGAGCAGGCGGAGCGTATCGAGGTGGTCGTGCCGGACGAGCAGCTGTCGCTCGCCATCGGCCGCCGCGGCCAGAATGTGCGCCTCGCGTCGCAGCTGATCGGCTGGGATATCGACATCCTCACCGAGCAGGAAGAGTCGGAACGCCGTCAGAAGGAATTCAGCGAGCGTTCGGCTTTGTTCATGCAGGCCCTTGACGTCGACGAGATGGTTGCCCAGCTACTGGCTTCCGAAGGCTTCTCCTCGGTCGAGGAACTGGCCTATATCGACGTCTCGGAAATCGCGTCGATCCAGGGTTTCGACGAAGAGACCGCGGGCGAAATCCAGAACCGGGCTGCCGAGTATCTGGCGGCGATCGAGCGGGCCAATGACGAGGAGCGCACCGCGCTCGGCGTCTCCGAGGAACTCTACGAGATCCCTGGCCTCAATGCCGCCATGCTGGTGGCGCTCGGCAAGGACGAGATTCGCACCGTCGAGGACTTCGCCGGCTGTGCCGCCGACGACCTGGTGGGCTGGACCGAGCGCAAGGATGGCGAGACCAAGCGGTTCGAGGGGACGTTCAAGGACTTCCCGGTGAGCCGGGAAGAGGCTGAGGAGATGATCCTCGTCGCCCGCCTGAAGGCCGGCTGGATCACCGAGGCCGACCTGGCGACCGAAGAGGCGCTGCCGGAAGAGGAGGGGGTACCCGCTTGAGGGTGCCCAGACCTGCCCGGTGCCGCGCCGCGAGGAAACCGAAAGGCTGTGCGCCCTCACCCGTGAGGTGAAGCCGGCCGAAGACCTGATCCGCTTCGCCGTCTCTCCCGACGGCGAAGTGGTTCCCGATACCGATGCCCGGGCCGAAGGCCGGGGCGTCTGGATCAGCCTGTCGGCCCGCGCGGTGGCCGAGGCGCAAAAGAAGAAGGCCTTCGCCCGCAGCCTCAAGGCCGAGGTGCGGGTGCCCGAGGACCTCGCCGGCCTGACGCGGCAGCGGCTAGAGGAGCGGGTACTGGCGGCGCTGATGATGGCGCGCAAGGCCGGCCAGCTGGTGACGGGCGCGACCAAGGTCCGCGCCGCCATCGAGGCGGGTGAAGTGGTGGCGCTGCTCACGGCGACGGACGCCGCGCCGGATGGGCGGCAGAAGGTCGTGGGGCTGCTGCGCGGCTATGAGCGCGCAGTGCAGGAGGCCGGATTTGACGAGGCGAAGACGCCTCATTTCGAATTGCTCGATTCCACCCAATTGGGTTTGGCACTCGGGATCGAAAATGTGATACATGCTGCGCTCATAAAAGGGGGCGCAGCCCAGGCGGCAGTGCAGCGGGCCGAAAGACTGGCCCGTTACATTGCCATTTAGGTGGGTTATACGAGCGGCGCAGCAGCGCTCTGCCGCACCCTGAGCCCGACAGTCGGACCGATCCGGGAATCCTTCGAAGAGGGTTCGCGGGTGCGAGTTTCGTGAAGGAAGACGCGAGTTTACATGGCTGACAACGACGACAAGCGCGACGATACCGGTGCCGGCGGCAAGAAGACGCTGACATTGAAGGGCGCCCCGAGCCTAGGCGGGCGGCCGAACATGGCGCGCTCGTCCCGCAACACGGTAGTGGTAGAAAAGCGCACGCGCCTCGTACCGGGAAGTGCGCCTGCCGCACATGCGCCGCGCACCCAGAGCGCCAACCCCTCCTCGTCCGGAGCGCCGCAGGGCGCCGGCCGTCCAGGTGGTTCGCCTGGACGCAGCAGCTATGGCCAGCCGGGCTCCGGCGGGCGTCCGCAGGGGCGTGGCGGCGGTGTGCAGCCCGGCTTCCGGCCCAGCCAGGGGCTGAGCGCGACCGAGTCCGACGCCCGGGCCCGCGCCCTGCGCGAGGCCGCCTCGCGCCAAGTCGAGGAGCAGGCTCGCGCCCGTGCCGAGGAAGCCCGCCGCGTCGAAGAAGACGCGCGCCGCCGTGCTCTCCGTGAGGAAGCCCAGCGGGCCGAGGAAGCGCGCCTCAAGGCCGCCGAGGCCGACAAGGCGCTGGAAGAGGTCGCGGAGGTGACTACGCCGTCACGCGAGCCGCGCGTCTCGCCGGCCCGCCGCGCCGCAGAGGCCGCGCCGCAGCGTCGTCCGGCGCCTGCAGCCGCCGACATTCCGCCGACGCCTCCCTCCGAGGCCGACGGCCGCAAGACCCGCACCGTTCCGGCGGCGCGTCCCGGTCTGGTCAATGCAGCCGAACTCGAGAACGCCCGCCGCAGCGCGGCGCGTGCGACGCCAGAGCGGCCGACTCGCCGTGTCGACGATGGGGCAGGCCGCGGCCGTCTCACCGTTGCCAGCGCCACGACGGAATCCGATCGCGATCGGGGCCCGTCGCTGGCCGCCATGCGTCGGCGTCGCGACAAGAAGATGGGCCGCAACCAGCAGGTTGCGCCCAAGCTCAGCCGCGAAGTGACGATCCCTGACGTGATCACCGTGCAGGAACTCGCCAATCGCATGGCCGAGCGGTCGGTCGACGTCATCAAGATCCTGATGACGCAGGGCCAGATGATGAAGATCAACGACATCATCGACGCCGACACCGCCGAGCTGATCGCGACCGAACTTGGTCACACCGTCAAGCGCGTCTCCGAAGCGGACGTGGAAGAAGGCCTGTTCGACATTCCTGCCGACGACAAGGCGGAAGACCTGACGGACCGCGCCCCGGTGGTGACGATCATGGGTCACGTCGACCACGGCAAGACCAGTCTCCTCGACGCCATCCGGCAGACCAACGTGGTTTCGGGCGAGGCCGGTGGCATCACCCAGCATATCGGTGCCTACCAGGTCGAAAAGAACGGCCAGAAGATCACCTTCCTCGACACGCCGGGCCACGAGGCGTTTACCGCCATGCGTGCCCGCGGTGCCCAGGCGACGGACGTCGCCGTGCTGGTGGTGGCTGCCGACGACGGCGTGATGCCGCAGACGATCGAATCCATCAAGCACGCCAAGGCGGCCGGGGTCCCGATCATCGTGGCCATCAACAAGATGGACAAGCCCTCGGCCAACCCGACCCGCGTCCGCACCGAACTGCTGCAGCACGAGGTGTTCGTGGAATCGATGGGCGGCGAGGTGCTCGACGTCGAAGTCTCTGCGCTCACCGGCGCCGGCCTCGACAAGCTGCTCGAGACCATCCTGCTGCAGGCCGAAGTGCTGGAGCTGAAGGTCGCCCGCGACGGGCGCGCCGAAGGCCTCGTCATCGAAGCCAAGCTCGACAAGGGCCGCGGCGCCGTGGCGACGATGCTGGTCCAGCGCGGCACGCTACGTGTGGGCGACATCCTCGTCGCCGGCACGGAGCTGGCGCGCGTTCGTGCGCTGATCAACGACAAGGGCGAGCAGGTCAAGGAAGCCGGCCCCTCCATTCCGGTGGAAGTCTTGGGCTTCAGCGGCGTGCCGTCGGCCGGCGACCGGTTCTCGGTGGTCGAAAGCGAGGCCCGGGCCCGCGAGGTGACGGAGTATCGCCAGCGCGCCATCCGCGAGAAGCGGGCGGGCGGCGGCGTGACCAGCCTTGAGCAGATGATGAACCAGCTCAAGGCGTCCGGCATCGCGAAGTTCCCGCTGGTCATCAAGGGCGACGTGCAGGGTTCGGTCGAAGCGATCGTGGCGAGCCTCAACAAGCTCTCGACGGAAGAGGTGTCGGCCCAGATCCTGTTCTCGGGTGTGGGCGGGATCACCGAGTCGGACGTGACCCTGGCGGCTGCCTCGGACGCGATCATCATCGGCTTCAACGTCCGTGCCAACAAGCAGGCCAACGAGCTGGCGACACGCGACGGCATCGAGATCCGCTACTACAACATCATCTACGACCTCGTGGATGACGTGAAGCAGGCGATGTCGGGCCTGTTGAAGCCGGAGCGGCGCGAGACCTTCATCGGCTACGCCGAGATCCTCGAAGTGTTCCAGATCACCAAGGTCGGCAAGGTCGCCGGCTGCCGCGTGACCGAGGGCATCGTCGAGCGTGGGGCGGGCGTGCGCCTGCTGCGCGACAACGTGGTGATCCACGAAGGCAAGCTGAAGACGCTCAAGCGCTTCAAGGACGAGGTCAAGGACGTGCCGATGGGCCAGGAATGCGGCATGGCCTTCGAGAACTACGAGGACATCCGCGCCGGCGACGTCATCGAATGCTTCCGCGTGGAGCAGGTGACTCGCACGCTGTAAGGGCGGCCAAGCACCGCAGATTGTCGAAGGGCGCGGCGCAGGCCGCGCCCTTCGGCGTTGTGGGAAGCGAACAGGCGCCTGTCCTGGTGCCGAGGGCGCGAAGACGAGCCGCCCAATGGGCCACCCGTAAACCGCCCTGCGGCGGCGCAACGGAGGCGAAAATCGAGCTAGGGCAGCGGTGCGGTCTGGTGGAGCGCGATTCGCAGTCCGCCGTGCAGGATAGAGGGAGCGGGCGGCAGGAAGGGCAGTGTGGTGGCGCGGACCAGATTGGCGTCGGTGGCGACGAGGCCGACCCGCCAGCCGGAGAACTGCCGCTTCAGCACGTCGCCGAGGCTGCGATAGAGCCCCGCAAGAGATGGCTTGTTGCCGATCCGGTCGCCATAAGGTGGGTTGATGATGACGAGGCCCGGCGGCCCCTCCGGCCGCGTGAGTTCGCCGATCGGGAGCTGCTGGAACCGCGTCGATGCCGCGACGCCGGCGCGCTCGGCATTGGCGCGGCTCATCTCGATGGCACCGGCATCGCGATCACTGCCGAAGAAGGTCAGCGGCGGCACCGGGCCTGGCGGACGCCGCAGCGTCGCAACGGTGGCAAGATCGAAGCCAGCCAACTGCTCGAAGGCAAAGCTGCGACTGCGGCCGGGTTGCAGCCCGAGTGCGATCTCGGCGGCTTCGATGACGAAGGTCCCTGAGCCGCACATGGGGTCGAGCACCGGTTCCGTGCCGGAATAGCCGCATTGGCGCAACAGCAACGCGGCCATGGTCTCGCGCATGGGGGCGCGATTGACGGCCTCCTTGTGGCCGCGCTTGTGCAGCGACTCCCCCGAGCTGTCGATGCTGATGGTGCAGAGGTCATCCTCGATCCGCGCCAGGACGCGGACTGGAGCGTCCGCGCGGACCGGGGCACCGAGTTCCTCGGCAATGGCCGTTGCGATCCGCTGTGCGGCGGCGCCGGCATGATAGATCTTGGACTTGCGGCAGGTCGCCTCGACGCTGACGGCGACATCCGGCCGGAGGAAGGCCTGCCACTCCACGCGTCGCGCGCGCTTGTCGAGCTGGGCGAGATGCATGACGCGAAGGCTGGCGATGCGGACGAGCACATGTGTCGCCCCGCGCAACTCCAGATTGGCCCGCCACACATCGGGCCACGTGCCGCGGAACGTCACCCCTCCGGGGGCGGCAACGGGGTCGACAAACCCCAGCTCCTGCGCTTCCTCGGCGAGCGCAGCTTCGAGGCCGGGAGCAGTGACAAGGAAAATCTCGAAATCGGGCGGCGCGTCGGTCATGCACCTTCCTTAGCGTCGCCGCAGGGGCGCAGCGAGACTTTTCGCGCGCAAGCTGCGTTGCTGACCTCGCCAACCGGGCGATGGACGCTGCGGCGGCAAGTCTCTATCTAGGGCGCCCGGCCGAGCGCCGACCATTTTCCAGCGAGCGATTTTCATGCGTGGTTCAGGTAGTAGGATGGGCGGGCGCGGCAACCCGGACAGCGCAATTCCGGACGCGCTGCCCTTCGACAAGGGCGAGCGGCTGAAGACGCTGAAGCATCTCGGCCGGCTGTTCGCCCAGATGTGGCGCACCAGTCCCGGGCTGATGCTTCTCTCGCTGGGCTTGCGCCTGATCGTGGCGCTGCAGCCGCCGCTGGTACTGCTCTTCACCAAGCTGATCATCGACGAGGTGATCCGGCAGGCCGGGCTGGGCGTGCCGGGGCCGGAACTGGGCGACTGGCTGGCCGAGGGTCGGCTTGACCTGCTCGGCCTGCTGCTCGTTGCCGAGTTCATCCTCGTCCTGTCGCGCGATGCCGGCAACCGGGCGATCAATGTGGTCGACCAGATCCTCGGCGAAAGCCACTCCAACGCGGTCAGTCTGGAGCTGATGCAGCACGCTGCCCGGCTCGACCTGCAGCATTTCGAGCAAAGCGAGTATCAGGATCGCCTCGAGCGGGCGCGCCGGCAGGCAGCGAGCCGCTCTACCGTGATCTCGCAGCTGTTCGGGCAGGGGCAGGCGGTCATCACGGCCGTGGCGCTCGCGGCCGGCCTCGTGCTCTACGCGCCGCTGCTAATCGTGCTGCTCGCCATCTCGTTTGCGCCGGCGGTCTGGGGCGAGTTCCGCTTCAACCGGCTCGCCTACTGGATCTCGCACAATCGCTCGCCGGAGCGACGGCAGCTGGAATATCTGCGCCAGATCGGCGCGAGTGCCGAGAGCGCCAAGGAGATCAAGCTTTTCGGCCTCGGCGACTTCCTCTCCGGCCGTTTCCGCAGCCTGAGCCAGCAGATCCTCAAGGAGAACACCGCGTTGTCGGTCCGCCGCGCGGTACAGACCGGCGCTCTGGCGGGCCTGTCGACGCTGACCTACTACGCTGCCTACGCCTATATCGTCTGGCGGACGCTGAACGGCGACTTCACCGTGGGTGACCTGGTCTTTCTCTCGGGGTCGTTCTCCGGGCTGAACGGTTATCTGCAGCAGATCCTGATCGGCTTCACCCAGATTGCCGGACAGAGCCTCTACCTCGACGACCTGTTCAGCTTCTTCGACATCGCGCCGACCATCAATGACCCCGAACAGCCGCAGCCCTTTCCGGTGCCGCTCAAACAGGGCATCCGGTTCGAGGATGTCGGTTTCCGCTATCCCGGTTCCGACCGCTGGGCCGTGCGGCACCTGAGCTTCACCCTGCCGGCCGGGGAGACGGTAGCGCTGGTCGGGGAGAATGGCGCCGGCAAGACCACCATCGTCAAGCTTCTGACGCGCCTCTACGACCCGGACGAGGGGCGCATCCTCGTCGACGGCGTCGATCTGCGCGCCTTCGCGACGGCGGACCTCAGAACGCATGTGGGTGCCATCTTCCAGGATTTCCTGCGCTACTCGTTCACCGCCGCGGACAATATCGGGGTGGGCCGCATCGAGGCGGCCGGCGATCTGGATCGCGTGCGGCTGGCGGCCGAGCAGAGCCTCGCCGATCCGGTGATCCGGCGCCTGCCGGAAGGCTATGATCAGATGCTGGGTCGCACCTTCCTCAAGGGGCAGGACCTGTCGGGCGGCGAATGGCAGAAGCTCGCTATCGCCCGCGCCTACATGCGCGACGCGGAGATCATCATCCTCGACGAGCCCACGGCAGCATTGGATGCGCGCGCTGAAGCCGAAGTGTTCGAGCGCTACAAGACGCTTGCCCAGGGGACCACCGCCGTCCTGATCTCGCATCGTTTCTCGACGGTGCGGATGGCCGATCGCATCGTGGTGCTCGGCGACGGCCGGGTGGAAGAGGCCGGAACGCATGCCGAGCTCATGACGCGCGGCGGCCGCTATGCGGAGCTGTTCGAGCTGCAGGCTGCGGGCTACCGTTGACCGCTGCCTCGCAAGTGCCTAGATGCGAGCGATGCGAAAAGACACACACAAGCCGACCGGCCCTTCCCAGCGCATGCTGCGTGTGGGCGAACTCGTGCGTCACGCGCTGGCGGGCGTGTTCCAGCGGGGCGATGTGGAGGACCCTGCACTCGTCGGGCGGGTCATTACCGTCCCCGAGGTGCGCATGACTCCCGACCTGAAACTGGCGAGCGCCTATGTGATGCCGCTGGGCGGCGAGGGCGCGGCCGAGGTGGTCGAGGCGCTCAACCGCCATCACCGCTTCATCAGGGGGCGCATCGCGCCTGAACTCAACCTCAAGTTCGCCCCCGATGTCCGCTTCTTCGTCGACGACACCTTCGACGAGTTCGGCCGCATCGATGCGCTGCTGCGCTCGGATCGGGTGCAGCAGGACCTGCGACGGGGCGACGACGAGGACGAGGCGTGAGCGGCGGCCGGCAGAAGCGGGACATCTCCGGCTGGCTGATCCTCGACAAGCCCTATGACATGACCTCGACCCAGGCCGTGGGACGGGTGCGCTGGCTGTTCGGCGCCAAGAAGGCCGGGCATGCCGGTACCCTCGATCCGCTGGCGACCGGACTGCTGCCGATCGCGCTCGGCGAGGCGACCAAGACCGTGCCGCTGGTTCAGGACGGCCAGAAAGTCTATCGTTTCGCCGTCGCCTGGGGCGCGGAAACCACCACCGACGATGCCGAGGGCGAGGTGACCGAGCGCTCGGACCATCGGCCTTCACAGTCCGAAGTCGAGGCGGCTCTCCCGGCCTTCACCGGCGAGATCATGCAGGTCCCGCCGGCTTTTTCCGCCATCAAGATTGCCGGAGAGCGTGCCTATGATCTGGCGCGGGCCGGCGAACAGGTCACGCTGGAGCCGCGTCCGGTCTTCATTGCGAGCCTTCGTCTCCTGAGCCATGCGCGCGATCGCTCCGAATTCGAGATGAGCTGTGAGAAAGGCACCTATGTCCGTGCGCTGGCGCGCGATCTCGCTCGGACGCTCGGCACTTTCGGGCATGTCATGGAATTGCGGCGAACCGCCGTCGGCCCCTTCACCGTCACGAACAGCGTCACCATGGGGCAGATCGAAGACGCTGCGGACCGGGATGCGCTGCTGCAGCCCGTCACGGCCGGCATGTCGGGCCTGCACGAATTGCGGCTCGATCCCACCCAGGCGCAGGCGGTGCGGCATGGCAATCCGGTCCTGCTGCTGGGCGCCGGTGCGCCGCTGCACATCGACAGCGCATTTGCGACATTGCGCGGGCAGCCCGTGGCGCTGGGCGAGGTCCGTAACGGACAGTTTCATCCAGTGCGGGTATTCTCCGCGGTGTTGTCAGAACCGCGGCATTGAGTGGAACCTGCGCCACCAGTGCCGCGTTGCTGACAGCTTGTATCTTCTTGGGGCGCAGCATGAATACGGGGTGGACCGATGGCTGACAGCGCCGGGGCAGGTGCGTCGGTCCCACCGACAGGTCGGCGACGAGCCGCACGCCCTATCGCCGTCTATCTTGCCGTGCTGGCGCTCGTGGCGCTGGTACCGGCGTTTATTTTCTCGGCGCTCTTGTTGCAACGCAACAATGAGACGCAGGAGCGGGTCGTCGAGACGCTGATCATGGGGTCGGCGCGCTCCGTCGCACAGTCCGTCGATCGCGAGATCAACGCCAATCTGACGACATTGCGCGTTCTTGCGGCCAATCCGACTTTGCTGGACGGTAATCTCGAAGCGTTCCAGGAGCAGGTCAGCAGCGCACTGGCCAATACCGGCTCCTATGTGTTCGCGCTCAATAGCGAACTCAATACGGTCATGAGCACGCGGCGGCCCTTTGCCGAACTGCGCGTGACCCCCACCAACGATCCGGAGACGGCGACACGGGCGGTGGAGACCGGGGCCCCGACCGTGTCGAACCTCGTCTATGGCGCGGTGTCGCAGGAATATGTGGTCAATGTGCTGCTGCCCGTGGCCGATACTGCACTCGGGCCGATCCTGCTGGCGTTCAATCGGGCGGCCATGCAATTGGCGCCGGTGCTGCTGACCAACCGCCTGCCGGAGGGCTGGCACGTGGCGCTGGTCGATGGGGCGGGACAGGTGATCACGGCTTCGCCCGGGGCCGGCGCCACCGGCGACGCCTTCACCATTGCCGATGTGACCACGATCGACGCTGCGACCGGCTGGCAGCGGGTGGAGAGCGCGGGCGGCGACGTGCTGCTCGTCTCGCAACGCTCGATGCTGTCGGACTGGACCGTGATCGCCTGGGCATCACGGGACGTGGTGACGCGTCCGCTGGCCGAGGCCTTCTGGTCGCTCATCGCGGGCGGCGTGCTGCTCGCGGCGCTGGTGGTGCTGGTGGTGTACTGGGTCAGCGTGCAGATCGGCCGGTCCGTGCAGGGGCTGGCAGCCGATGCCAAGCGGCTCGGAGCGGGACAGCCGGTGGAGGCGCGGACCTTCCCCATTGCCGAGATCGAGACGGTTTCCGAAGCGCTCGGCGACGCCTCGCGGCGGCGCCAGACCGCGGAGACCGAAGTCCGCTTCCTGATGCGGGAGCTGGCGCATCGCAGCAAGAACCAGATGACGGTGATTGCGGCCATGGCGAAGCAAACGGCGCGCGGGGCGGACTCCGTGCCGGACTTCGTGGCGAATTTCGAGAAACGCATCTTTGGCCTCGCCCGCTCCACCGACCTGCTGCTGGCGCACGGCGTGGCGGGCGTCGATCTGCGCGATCTGCTGGTCGGCCAGATAGAGCCCTTCGCAACCGTCGACGGCACCCGCGTCAGCGCGACCGGCCCGGCCGTGCGCCTCAACGCGCAGGCGGCGCAGATCATCGGCATGGCGGCGCATGAACTCGCAACGAACGCGGTGAAGTATGGCGCCCTGTCGCGGGATGGCGGGCGCCTGAACGTCAGCTGGAACCTCAACGAGGACTGGGTGGACTTCAACTGGCGCGAGTCCGGCAGCAGCCCAGGCCCGCAGACCTACCGCCGTGGTTTCGGCACGACCGTGCTCGAGAACATGGTGGGCCGCTCGCTCGGGGCCGAAGTGCAGCGGCTGGTGCATGAGGACGGCATCGAATGGCGCTTCCGCCTGCCGCTGGCAGCCCTCGACCCGGCCTATGCGCTCAACGGCCATATCGGCATGCGGGCGGCCATGGTTCAGCAGCGCAACAGCAGCCCGGAAGACAAATAAGCTGGCTTTTTGCCGCCTCTTGGCCTATAGCGCCGGCCAAGGCATGCCTTGCGCATGCCTGACAAACGGCTCTGCCTGGACGACATCCCGGGCAGCAGCGTCCCGATCTCCGAATTCGAAAGGACTTCACGATGTCGATTACTGCAGAGCGTAAGGCTGCGCTCATCAAGGACTATGCGACCAAGGCCGACGACACGGGCTCGCCCGAGGTCCAGGTCGCCATCCTGTCCGAGCGCATCGCCAACCTGACCGAGCACTTCAAGAGCCACAACAAGGACAATCACTCCCGTCGTGGCCTGCTCAAGATGGTGTCGACCCGTCGCCGCCTTCTCGACTATGTCAAGAAGATCGACGAGGCGCGCTACAAGTCTCTGATCGAGCGACTTGGCCTGCGTCGCTGACGCACGGCCATCAGCAGGGACCGCGAGGCACGCCTCGTGGTCCGGCCCGCTGCGGCGGGCACACGGCGTAGGCTGACGCGACTACGCGGAGCATGGCGAGATCATCGGCCGCTCAGGGTGCAGGGCACCTCAAGGGAGCGGCTCATCGTCTTGTCCATGTTCCGCCCTTGCCTGGCGGCGAGGCTGTGTCAGCGCGGAAACAGTGCCGATTTTGGGTTTCTCGCGCACATGGGGTGCGTGCGGGACTGGCACACCGGCCGAGTTCGCGGGCGCACTGCGCCACCCCGCGTTCCCGCTCGGCCGGCAGAATGGAAAGACGAGGCAACATGCCCATCAATTTCGACCATCACAAAGTGGAACTGAACTGGGGCGGCCAGCCGCTCACGCTCGAGACCGGCAAGATCGCCCGCCAGGCGGACGGCGCCGTGCTGGCGATGCTGGGCGAGACCGTGGTTCTCGCCACCGTCGTTTCGGCCAAGAAGCCGAAGCCGGGCCAGGACTTCTTCCCGCTGACCGTCAACTACCAGGAAAAGTACTTCGCCGCCGGCAAGATCCCGGGCGGCTACTTCAAGCGCGAAGGCCGCCCGACCGAAGCCGAGACCCTCATCTCGCGCCTGATCGACCGCCCGATCCGCCCGCTCTTCCCCGATGGCTACAAGAACGAGACCCAGGTCATCGTCACTGTTCTCCAGCACGACATGGAGAACAACCCCGACGTGCTGTCGATGGTCGCCGCCTCAGCGGCCCTGACCATTTCCGGCGTGCCGTTCATGGGCCCGATCGGCGCTGCGCGCGTCGGTTATGTCAATGGTGAGTACGTTCTCAACCTGGCCGTCGACCGCCGTGCCGACTCCAAGCTCGATCTCGTTATGGCCGGCACCCAGGACGCCGTGCTGATGGTGGAATCGGAAGCCCAGGAACTGTCCGAGGAAGTCATGCTCGGCGCCGTGATGTTCGGTCACGCCGCGTCGCAGAAGGTGATCGAGGCGATCATCAAGCTCGCCGAGCTTGCCGCCAAGGAGCCGCGCGACTTCACGCCGCCGGACTACTCGGCGCTCGAAAAGGACGTGCTGGCCGTCGCCGAGGCCGACCTCCGCGCCGCCTACAAGATCACCGACAAGGCCCAGCGCTACGCCGCGGTGGATGCCGCCAACGCCAAGGTGAAAGAGCACTTCGCCGCCCAGATCGAAGCCGGCACCGTGTCGGCCGAAGACCTCGGCGAGGTGGTGCACAACCTCCAGGCCAAGATCGTCCGCTGGAACATTCTCGACACCAAGACCCGCATCGACGGCCGTGACCTGACGACGGTCCGCCCGATCGTCGCGGAAGTCGGCGTACTGCCGCGCACCCATGGTTCGGCGCTGTTCACCCGCGGCGAGACGCAGGCCCTGGTGGTCGCGACCCTCGGCACCGGCGATGACGAGCAGTTCGTCGACTCGCTCGAGGGCACGCAGAAGCAGAACTTCCTGCTGCACTACAACTTCCCGCCCTATTCGGTGGGTGAAGCCGGCCGCATGGGTTCGCCCGGCCGTCGCGAAATCGGCCACGGCAAGCTCGCTTGGCGCGCCATCAACCCGATCCGCCCGAAGGCCGAGGAATTCCCCTACACCATCCGCGTGGTGTCGGAGATCACCGAGTCCAACGGCTCGTCCTCGATGGCGACCGTGTGCGGCACCTCGCTGGCCCTGATGGATGCCGGCGTGCCGATGAAGAAGCCGGTGGCGGGCATCGCCATGGGCCTCATCCTCGAAGGCGACCGCTACGCGGTCCTGTCGGACATCCTGGGTGACGAAGATCACCTGGGCGACATGGACTTCAAGGTGGCCGGCACCGCCGACGGCGTTACCTCGCTGCAGATGGACATCAAGATCGCCGGTATCACCGAAGAGATCATGAAGGTCGCGCTCGAGCAGGCCAAGGGCGGCCGCGAGCATATCCTGGGGGAGATGGCCAACGCCATCACGGCCTCGCGCGATTCCGTGGGCGAGTTCGCCCCCCGCATCGAGACGATCACCATCCCCACCGACAAGATCCGTGAAGTGATCGGCACCGGCGGCAAGGTGATCCGCGAGATCGTCGAGAAGACCGGCGCCAAGATCGACATCAACGACGACGGCACCGTGAAGGTATCGTCCTCGGACGGTGCGTCGATCGATGCCGCCATCAAGTGGATCAAGTCGATCACCGACGAGCCGGAAGTGAACGCGATCTACCAGGGCACCGTCGTCAAGACGGCCGATTTCGGCGCGTTCGTCAACTTCTTCGGTTCGCGCGACGGCCTCGTGCACATCAGCCAACTCGCCGACAAGCGCGTCGGCAAGACCACCGATGTCGTCAAGGAAGGCGACAAGGTGTGGGTGAAGCTGCTGGGCTTCGACGAGCGGGGCAAGGTGCGGCTCTCCATGAAGATCGTCGACCAGGCGACCGGCAAGGAGATCACCCAGGACCAGGCCGCCGAGTCGGCCGCCGAATAAGGACCTCAGGGTCGGATTTCCGGGGCCCGGACCGAAAGGTTCGGGCCTTTTCGCGTCTTGTTCCGGCTGATCAGGGTTGCAGGGCGGCGGCACAGCGCCCACATCGGTGCCATGCGTATTCTGCTCGTCATCGCCGTGCTGCTTGCCGGCACCTTGCCCGCCGCTGCCCTTTGCGTCTCGGTTCCCGACGATCGCTCGAGCGCCTATGTGAAGAACGGGCTCCGGCAGACCATCTGCCTCGACAACGAGCTGAATGCGGCGACGCAGCAGAGAAAGCTCGAAATCGAGCTGCGCACGACGATCGACCGGCTCGAGCGCGAGCGCATCCAGCAGCGATTCGAGGTGCCGGCGATCCGTCCGGCCGACCCGTTCGCGCCGCGCTGGCCCTGAGCGCTGCACTGCTTTTTCCCGGCGCGGCTGTTGCCAGCGCTGTCGAAACCAGTCCATCTCGTTCGACCAGAAGCATCAAGCCGATGGAGAGCGTGAATGCGATATCTGTGTCTGGTGCATTTTGCGGGAGCGGTGCTGGAAGCGCTCGACCAGGACGGCAAGGCCGCTCTGGACCGCGACTCGCTCGACTATGATCGGCAATTGCTCGAGCAGGGGCACTTCATCGCTGCGGAGGCCCTGCAGTCGCCGGAAAGCGCCGTGCTGGTCCGGGTGCGGGAGGGCGCAGTCAGCACCACGGACGGCCCGTTCGCCGAGGCCAAGGAGCAACTGGGCGGCTTCATTCTCATTGAAGCGCGCGACATGGCGGAAGCCGTGCGCCTCGCGGCAGGCATTCCGCTGGCCAAGCTCGGCACCATCGAGGTGCGACCCATCTACACTATCCCCGGCTCGGAGCCGTTGGAGCCGTCGAAGCCTTGAGTGCGCTCGACGCCATCTGGCGCACCGAGGCGGCGCGCGTCCTCGCCACGTTGATCCGCTTGCTGGGGGATTTCGACCTCGCGGAAGAGGCGCGCAACGACGCCTTTGCGGAGGCGGCGCGGCAGTGGCCCCGCGACGGTGTGCCTGTGAACCCGCGCGCCTGGCTCGTCTCGACGGGGCGCTTCAAGGCCATCGACCGCATCAGGCGCCGCAAGCGGCTGGGTGAACTGACGGCGGCGTTGCCGGTGGAGGAAGAGGCGGCAATGCCGGAGGAGGCAGACATCATCATGGATGACCAGCTCCGCCTGATCTTCGTCTGCTGCCACCCCGAACTCGGCTCCGAAGCCCGCATCGCCCTGACGCTGCGCGAGGTGGCGGGGCTGACGACCGAGGAGATCGCGGCCGCGTTCCTCAGCCGGCCGACGACCGTCGCCCAGCGTATCGTGCGCGCCAAGCAGCGCATCCGTGAGTTGCGGCTACCCTATCGCGTGCCGGAGCCGGAGGAGTGGCCGGCGCGGCTCGATGCCGTGCTGCAGGTGCTGTACCTGATCTTTACCGAAGGCCATGCGGCGAGCCATGGCGACAGCGCGGTGCGGCGTGAGCTCTGTGCCGAGGCGCTGCGGCTGGCGCGGCTGCTGGTGTCGCTGCGCCCGGATGGCGAAGCACTGGGACTGCTGGCGCTCATGCTGCTGCAGGACGCACGCCGCGCGGCGCGCAGCGACGCGGCAGGGGACCTTGTGCTCCTCCCCGACCAGGACCGCTCGCTCTGGGACCGTGGCCAGATCGCGGAAGGGCGGCTTGTGCTGCAACAGGCGCTGCAGCACCCGCCGATCGGTTCCTACAGTATCCAGGCCGCCATCGCACTGATCCACTGCGAGGCGGAACGCGCCAGCGACACCGACTGGCGGGCCATTGTCGGCTGGTACGATCTGCTGCTGCGCGCCAATCCCTCGCCCGTGGTGGCGCTCAACCGGGCGGTAGCGATTGCCGAGCGCGACGGCGCGGCGGCCGGACTGGCGCTGGTCGAGCCATTGCTCGCCGGAAAGGAATTGGCAGGCTATCGCTACGCCCACGCCATCGCGGCCGATCTCTACCGGCGGCTCGGGCAGACGGGGGCGGCTGCCGCAGCTTATCGTCGGGCGCTGGAACTCACGGCGCAGGCGCCGGAGCGTCGCTTCCTGCTGCGTCGGCTGGACGAAGTGGAGCGCGCAGAGGCGGTCGCGCCGGCGTCAGTGCCGCGGCACTGAGCGTCACATAGAGCGTGAGGGTCAGCGGCGCGGCGAGGAAGGTGTCATAGAGCCCGAGGATGAAGGCGCCGCCGACCAGCACTGTAGCGGCCTGGGTCCGCTCCCGCGTCCGGGCAGCAGTAGGGAGCTGGAGGTAGGCCATGACCGGGGCCATGAGGATGAGCAACCAGGCGGCAAACCCTGCCAGCCCGTTCGCGACCGCAAACTGCAACGCATCGTTGTGAAGATGCACCACCTGTCCCCAGCTGAGTTGTTCTGGGCTGAGCAGCTCCCGCACCAGGCGCATCGTGTCCTCGCCCCAGCCATGCCCGACCAGAGGGCTCTGCCAGAACAGCGTGACGCCGGCCCGATAGAGCCCGAGGCGGATGTCGATGGCCGGATCAGCGATTACGCGTCCGGCACCGGAGCCGATCAGGACCTCCCAGAGCGGCTGCCGTGCCGTGCCGGGAAGCTCGACGAAGAGCAGTGCGGCACCCAGAACCAGCGCTGCGAGGGCCGACAGGCCCCAGGCGAGACGCCCTCTGAACAGCACCAGAAGCGACTGCCCGATCAGCAGCCCGGCGCCCAGCAGCGCCGAGCGTGACCCGGTGAGCCAGATCGTCGCCAGCGCGGCGGCAACGGCGCCGAGCGCAAGCCAGCGCTTGCCGGGATCGCGCAGCCAGGCGAGGCAGAACAGCGCCGACAACAGCGTCGTCACGGCCAGCCGGTAGGGATCGGTCAGCCAGAAACCTTCCGCCGCGCGCCGCATATCGAGACCATAGCGGTAGAGCAATGCCACAGCGAGCCCGACAAAGGCGCCGATGACGGCGTGGCGGCTTACCTCCGCGTCGCCGATCAGCCGGGCCAGCGGGGCATAGAGGAGCAGCGCTCCGAAGCCCAGCAGCGGCAGCAGATCGGTCGGGTTCTGCACAGTGGCCAGCGTCGCCGGGACTAGTAGCGCGAAGGCGAGCGCATAGAGGACTGAAGCTGTGAACCGGCCGCCCGGTCTCGGCGTCTTTGCCGCTTCAGTCCTGAAATCTGTCGGGCCGCGGCTCTGTTCAAGCACCAGAAGCGCGGTCGCCATGGCGGCGAGACCCAGCAGCACGAAGGTCGTGGCGTAGCCGAGCGCTGGGGCGAGCCCCAGCGCGACCAGCAGGATGGCGGCGCCGAGTGTGGCTTCGGCGCGCGCCATCTCAGTTGCGCAGGCTGCCGCCGGTCGCCTTGGTCACCGCTGCGACCACGCTGGCGGAGACGGCCTCGATCTCTTCGTCCGTGAGGGTCTTGTCGCGTGGCTGCAGGGTGACCGCGATGCCGACCGACTTCTTGCCCTCGGCGATGCCCTTGCCTTCGAACACGTCGAACACCGTCACGTCGGTGATCAGCGTCTTTTCCGCCCCGCGGGCCGCCTTGATCAGATTGGCGGCGGGAACGTCGCGATCGACGAGGAAGGCGAAGTCGCGGTTCAGCGGCATCAGATCGCTGAGCTTGAGGGCCGGCTTGGCCCGGGTCGGCTTGCGGCGCGGCTCCGGAATGGCGTCGAGATCGAGCTCGAAGGCGGCGACCGGGCCGTCGAGATCATAACTGTCCGCGAGGGCAGGGTGCACCTCGCCGAACCAGCCGATCGTCAGCTTCGGGCCGAGCTGGATGCGGCCGCCACGGCCGGGATGGCTCCAGCCGGCCGGCTCGGCGACGAGCTGCAGCTTGTCGATGTCGTGGCCGAGCGCATCGAGCAGGGCCGCGATGTCGGCCTTGGCGTCGAACACGGAAACCGGCGCCCGCTCGGCCTGCCAGTGCCGGGCCTGACCCATCCTGATCCCGGAGGCATAGGTGCGCTGGCCCTCCGGCGTGATGCCGAGGAACACCTGCCCCACCTCGAACAGCTTGAGGTCGGCGGCGCCGCGATTGGCGTTGCGGCGGGCGGCGGCGAGGAGCCCCGGCAGGAGCGAGGGCCGCATGTCCGTGAGTTCGGACGCGATCGGGTTGGCGAGCTTCAGCTCGGGCGCACCGCCACCAAATGGCCGTGCTTCCGCCTCGGAGATGAAGCTCCAATTAACGGCTTCGTCGAGCCCGCGGGTGGCGAGGACGCGGCGGGCGATCCGCCGCCGGTTCTGCAGCGTGGTCAGGATGCGCGGCGCCACATGGCTGAGCCGCGGCAACGGCTCCACCGGCACATTGTCGACGCCCACCATGCGCATGACTTCCTCGGCGAGATCCGCCTTCATGGTCACGTCGGGGCGCCAGGACGGCACATGCACGCGCCGGGTGGCCCCGTCGCCTTCCATCCGGAAACCGAGACGGGTGAGGATCGCCTCGACCTCTTCGGGCGGCGTGCGCAGGCCGGTCAGGCGCTCCACCTCGGCGAGCGGGAACGCGACGACGGTATTGGGGAACACATCCTCGCCGGAGATGGCCGGCTCCATCGGTTCGCCGCCGCAGAGTTCCATGACCAGCCGCGTTGCGAGCTCGAGGCCGGGCTCGGTGAGGGCGGGATCGACGTTGCGCTCGAGCCGGTAGCGCGCATCGGACACGATGCCGGTCTTGCGGCCCGACTGGGCGATGAGGTCGGGGTCCCAGCTGGCGCATTCCATGAAGACGTTGACGGTCTCCTCGACGACGCCGGAGCGGATGCCGCCCATTATACCGCCGAGGCAGAGCGGACCCTGATCGTCGGCGATGACGGTCATGGTCTCGTCGAGGGGGTAAACCCGGTTGTCGAGCGCGTCGAGACTCTCGCCGGCGCGGGCGTTGCGCAGCACCATGCGGCCATCGACCTTGTCGGCGTCATAGGCGTGCAGCGGCCGCCCCCAGCCGAGCGACACCAGATTGGTGATGTCGACCACGGTGTTGATAGGTCTGAGGCCGACGGCGCGGAGGCGCTGCTGCAGCCATTCCGGCGACGGGCCGTTGCGCACGCCGCGGATATAGCGGCCAGCGAACTTGCGGATGGCCTTGGGTGCGTCTGCGGCGAACTCGTGCGGCAGCGGCGGGATGGGGCTGGGACCAACCGACGGGACCGGCGACATGTCGGTCTGCTTCAGGGTGCCGATGCCGAAGGCGGCGAGATCGCGCGCCACGCCATAGACCCCCGTCGCGTCGCCGCGATTGGGGGTGATAGAAATGTCGATCACCGCGCCGCCGAGACCGGCATAGTCGACATAGGACTGCCCCACCGGCGCCTCGGCATCCAGTTCGATGATGCCGTCGTGATCATTGCTGAGTTCGAGTTCGGCCGCCGAGCACAGCATGCCGTCCGACTTCTCGCCGCGGATGACGACGCCGGCCTTCAGCGTGAAGTCCTTGCCGGGGATGTAGGTGCCGGGAAAGGCGAAGACCGACTTCATGCCGGTGCGGGCATTGGGCGCGCCGCACACCACGTCGATGATCGTGCCGGTGCCTGCATCGACCTTGCAGACATTGAGATGGTCGGAATTGGGATGGGGCTTCGCCTCGACGACATGCGCCACGACGAACGGCCGCAGCCTGTCGGCCGGATCGACGATTTCCTCGACCTCGAGTCCGATCATGGTCAGCGCCTTGCCGATCTCGTCCGCCGAGGCGGTGGTGTTGAGATGCTCCTTGAGCCAATCGAGGGTGAACTTCATGAATCGTCTCGCGGTTTGAAGGTGCAGGTGCCGGTCATCACGGCCCTGGTGTCGAGGGCGGCGAAAGTCATGGTCTCGCCGGTGAATGCGATGCGGATGGCCAGGCCGCCGCCGGGAACGCGCGCAAACAGTTCGTCACGTCTGTCCGGCCGGTATTCGATGTCGAGCGGCAGGCCGTTATGCACGCTGTTGCCGTCGTCATACTGCCAGAGCAGCTTCTGGTCGGTGATGACGTCGAGCTGGAGGTCGCCGCCGGAGAGTTCGGCCGTCTGGCCGGCCCGCGGACCCGTGAACCAGCGCACCTGCTCGGTGAGGCACACATAGGTCCCCGCAGGCGCCGCCGCCTGGGCGGCTGCCGGCGCGGCGAACAGGGCGGCGATGGCGCGGCCGAGATTCACTTGTACATGCTCTCGGTGGCCTCGACATAGGGCAGCGTCCCCGACAGCTCGAATAGCTTCGCCAGCACATTGGCGAAGCCGCGCGCATCGTCGATGGCGCGGTGGCTATGCGGTATGTTGCCATACCATTCCGGCGGCACGCGCTGCATACCCCATTTGAGGTACTCGGCGCCGCGGAGAGTACCGGCCATGGTGTAGAGGCAAACGCCGCCGCCCCGGAAGATCTGTCGGCTCTTGTAGGGGCCGCCGAGCACGCGGGTGCCGGCATAGGTCCAGAGGTAGTGATCGATCCAGGGGCCGTCGAAGATCATGGGGGCCGCCGCGAACACCTTGAAGCCGGGCAGGGCCTCGACCCATTCGGCAAAGCGCGGCATGACGATTTCCGGCGCCTCGGCACCCGTGGTGGCCGCCGCCCACGCCTCGGGCTGCGTTTCCCACCACGCCATGGTGTTGGGATCGGGCCGCCGATCGGTGCGGGGTGTGAGCACGGCCTCGAACTCGCCCAGCACCTTGCCGGTGACGTCGCAGGCAACCGAGGCGAAGCTCAGCATCGAGGATTCGAGCGGGTTGTGCCCGTCGGTCTCGACATCGGTGACGACGAAGGTCGTGATCGGTTCGGCATCGGTCACTGGGTGACTTCCTGTCCATCGATGAATTGGCGGTCCGCGGTGAACAGGCAGGTGCCGATTTCGGCGAAACCGTCGCTGTCGAGGCGGATGAAGGTGATCGGCTTGCGGTCGAGGCCGAGGCGGAGCGTCTGGCTGTTCGCGTCGTCCTCGACGCCGACCCAGTGGTTGCGATAATGGGTGCCGTCGCTGGCGATGCGGTAGGTGCCACCGTCGGAATAGAGGGCACGGCTGCCGATATTGCGCCCGCGCCAGACCCCGCTTTCGAGATCGACCCAGAACTCCGACCAGCCGGAGTGGCCGTGTTCGTCGTCGGCGCGCGCGAGGAAATGGCCGCCCGCGACGTTCCAGTTGAGACTGCCGTCGGTGCGGCAATAGAGCTCGCGTGCCGATGCCGTCGAGGCGCCGGCCAGTAGCAGGCAGACGAGAAGAACGGTCCTCATGCCGAAGGCTCCAGCGCGGCCACCAGGCGGAAGCGCTCGCAGACCAGTTTCATGTCTTCCGACCAGCCGCCATTGCGCGCGAAATAGGCGCGATGGCCATCGCGCCACTCGGCAAGGGTGCGGAGACCCTCGCCCTCGTCATGGGCGAAGTGCTCATCCATTTCGTCGAAGCGCCGATAGGTCACTTCGACCGTCTCGATCAGCGCCGCGGGACGCCCCGCTCCGTCGAGCACCACGTCCCGGCGGCCGACGACCGGCAGCTCGGCCTTGCCCGGACCGAAGTCGCGCAGGGCGCCGCAGGTCGCGGTCTTGGTGCCGGCAAGCACCAAAGCGAGCAGTTCGTCGGCCATTTCCGGGCTGTCGCCGAAGGCAAAGCGCACGGCATCAGGCGCAATGGTGGAGGCGGGGAGGGTCTGCATCTTCAGTTGGCACGCCTCGCGACGGCGGTCGAGGGCACGCGCCCCACCCGTGGTGGCGTTGCGGGGCTCACGCTCTGTTCCGTTTCACGTGCTCGAGGAGAACGTCATTGATGCGACTTTGCCAGCCCGGCCCGGTGGCGCGGAAATGCTCGACCACCTTCTGGTCGAGACGCAATCCTACTCGGCTCTTGGTCGGGCTCTTCTGCGGGCCGCGCTGGCCCCGGGCGCGCTCCAAGGCCGCCTTGAGCTCGGGAAACTCGTCGATATGCCGCGCGCGTGCGAAATCCTCCTCTGTCAATTCCGGAATGTCGTCGCCGACGCGCTTCTCGAAGTCGTCCAGCGTCTCGCCGGGACGTATGCCTTCAAGTGTTCCGGGGGGGCTGGCGTGCTTCGTAGATCTTGCGCTCGCGGTCATTTGCTTTTCTCATCGATATGATGCGGGTACGGCTGCCTCGTTGCGTCCAGCAATAGGTGCAGAGAACCCCATCAAGGTAACGTAGGTGTTGAACCGGACCTCGCCATAGTCGAAACGCAGGTCCTCGAAAGTCTGCAGGCTGTCCGGCTCAAATCGATCCACATCGGCGAAATCGACGCCGCGTTCCGTCAGGACCTTCTGCCGTTTCGTCTCGTCCCACTCGAAACCTATCTACCACGCACCATTTAATCGTGGCCACAGTTAAATCAAGAGCTCAGGCCTCCGAACAGGGTCGGCAGGTCGAGAGGGCGGAAGCCGTAATGGTCGAGCCAGCGCTTGTCGGCGTCGAAGAAGGCGCGCAGATCGTTCATGCCGTATTTGAGCATGGCGAGGCGATCGATGCCCATGCCCCAGGCGAAGCCCTGGTAGACATCGGGATCGAGGCCGCAATTGCGCAGCACGTTGGGATGCACCATGCCGCAGCCGAGGATCTCCAGCCAGTCGCTGCCCTCGCCGATCTTCACCTCGGCGCCGGAGCGGTCGCACTGCACGTCCACCTCCATCGAGGGCTCGGTGAAGGGAAAGAAGCTCGGACGGAAGCGCAGCGTCACCCCATCGACCTCGAAGAAGGCCTTGAGGAACTCCTCCAGCACCCAGCGCAACTGGCCGATGTGAGCCGTCTTGTCGATGACGAGGCCCTCGACCTGATGGAACATCGGGGTGTGCGTCTGGTCGCTGTCATGGCGATAGGTGCGCCCCGGCATCACGACCCGGATCGGTGGATCGATCGCCGGCGTCAGATAGGGCGCGGCCGGCTTCTCGTTGGTTTTCAGCATGGTGCGGATCTGCACCGGCGAGGTGTGGGTCCTGAGTACGCGCTTCACCCCGTCCGGCGAGGGCGCCATGAAGAAGGTGTCGTGCATCTCCCGCGCCGGATGGCCTTCGGGGAAGTTCAGCGCGGTGAAATTGTACCAGTCGGTCTCGATGTCGGGACCTTCGGCGATCGAGAACCCCATGTCGGAGAAGATGGCGGTGATCTCGTCGATCACCTGGCTGACCGGATGGATGCGGCCCTCGGCGGTGGGGGCCGGACGGACGGGCAGGGTGACGTCGACCCGCTCGGCGGCGAGGCGGGCGTCGAGGGCAGCTTTGGCGAGTTCTGCGGCCTTGGCCTCGATGAGCGCGGTGACTTCGCTCTTCAGCCCGTTGATGGCTGCGCCGGCGGACTTGCGCTCTTCGGGCGCCATCTGGCCGAGCGAGGCGAGGAGGGCCGATACGGAGCCCTTCTTGCCCAGCGCGGCAACGCGGACGGCCTCGATGGCCGCCGCGTCCGCGGCGGCTTCGGTGGCTGCGGTGATGTCGCTCCGCAGGGCAGCGATCTGGGCGTCGAGGGACATGGCTGGCGTTCCGGAAGTGGGTGCGATGGACAAACGAAAAAGCCCCGCGCCATCCCGGTCAGGGCGGCGCAAGGCTTAGCGTGTGGCCTCGGAAAAGGCTAGCGTCAGGCGCTGACGCGCTGGTGCGTGGTCGCCTCGATATCGCCGAGGTAGCCGAGGGCCGCCTTGGCCTTGGCCACGAGTGCGGCGAAGGCCGCCGGCTCGGTAATGGCGAGATCGGAGAGCACCTTGCGGTCGACGGCGATGTCAGCCTTGCCGAGGCCGTCGATAAATCGACCATAGGTCAGCCCATGGTCACGCACGGCAGCGTTGATACGCTGGATCCAGAGCGCGCGGAAATTGCGCTTCTTCACCCGGCGATCGCGGTAGGCATACTGGCCGGCCTTGTCGACGGCCGCCTTCGCGGTGCGGATGGTATTCTTGCGGCGCCCGTAAAAGCCGGAAGCGGCCTTCAGCACCTTCTTGTGACGAGCGTGGGCCGTAACGCCTCTCTTAACGCGGGACATTGTTCACCAGCTCCTTAGCGATTGTAGGGCATGTACCACTTGACCAGACCTTCATCGCCCTTCTTGAGGACCTTGGTCCCCCGGTTCTGGCGAATGTAGTCGGCGCTGTGGCTGATCAGCCGGTGCCGCTTGCCCGCGACGCCGGCCTTGACGCGGCCGGTCGCAGTCATCTTGAAGCGCTTCTTAGCGCCCGATTTAGTCTTCATCTTCGGCATTTTGCTGTCCTTGTTGGAAGCTGCTCCCTAGGGAGAGCCAGCAGTTCGGGACCGCCACGGCATGCCTGTTGGCCGGGCGACCCGTCGAGAAGGCGGCTGTATAGGGGCAAAGCCGGACAAGCGCAAGGGGCGATGCCGCTCAGCGCTCCCGCTCAGCGCTCCCGCTCCGCCCCCGTATCCGACGCCGGAGCGGTCGCGGCCAGCTGCCCGAGGCTATCGAGCAGATGCGCCGCCTCGGAGCGGCCGAGGGTCGCGAGCACGGCCCGATCGGCACGCGCCACGGCCCGGTGCGCCTCCGGCAGCACGGAGCGGGCCTTGTCGCTGAGATAAAGCCCCTGGGCCCGGCCCTTGCCCAGCGTGCTGCGCTCGATCCAGCCATCCGCGGCGAGCCCGCCCAGCGTCCGCGCGACGCCGGGTTGCTCGAGATCGAGCCGCAGCACCAGCTCCGCCTGCGTCAGCCCCTCGCGTGCGCCGATTTCGGCCAGGGCGGTGTATTGCGCCGGATGCAGGCCGAGTGGCGCCAGTGCTTCACGCCATTCCGCCACCAGCCGGCGCGACAACTGGCCGACGATGTGGAACAGGGTGTCCTTGTGATCGAACTGTTGTCGTCCGGCCATGTCTCTGCCTCCGCCCGGTCCCTCATTAGCAGGTTCGGGTGTGCACTGTTGAGCCGTCACACGACGATTTCGGACCAGGCCTTGCCGCTGCGCGCCTCCGCCGCCGCCGCGGCGACCGCCGCCTTGTCGAGCGCCGTCAGTTCCTCTGAGACCACATTGTTGGCGTTTGCGGCGTCGAGGACGGCGCGGGCGACGAACAACTGCTCGAGATAGCCAAGCACGTGCCAGACATTTTCCGCCAGCTCGCCATAGGGCCGGCGACGCAGCGCCGCGATCACCGTGAGTTCCAGATAGTAGGACGGAAACTCGAGGCCGTTCTGGTCGCGCCAGAGCTTCAGTACCCGGATCTCTTCGCGCCGGCCGCTTTCCAGCGTATCGAGGACGTGCTGGCCGAGATTGGACTTGAGGCTGGCCTCGCGCCTCGTCGAGTAGAGCTCGTGAATGTCGTTGGCGAGCGACTCCCGCTTGCCGGGGATGATGTCGATGCAGGCGCCCGAGAGCGTCAGCCCCATTCCCACCGGCCGCCGCAACGGCGTCAGCCTCTGCCGCTCGAGGGCGGCAAACAGGGACTCGTAGATCTGATGCATGGTGAAGGGCGTCTGCGGCGAGAGCGATACGAGAAAATCGATGCTGGTGCCGGACTGGTTCGCGGTGCCCTTCTCATAGGCGCCGGTCGGATAGACTTCGAGCAGATGTCGCCCGGCCCACCCCGCGCACAGCGCCTGCACTTCGTCCTCCAGCCGACGCAACGGCGCCCCGACACTGGTGTCCACAGCCTCCCGCTGCAGTATGGTGCGCAGATAGTCCGACGGCGACACGAAGTTCCCACCCCTCTGTTGGGGAGGTTCATACTTAAAACTTTGATAAGACGCTACAATTCGCGCCTCGAATTAAATCGGGTGCTTAACCGGCAAAGTTAATGGCGAGGAGCGCATTCGGCGAGGGCTGCTGCCGCGAACACAGAGTGCTGATGGCGGAAATAGAAAGGGCGGCCGAAGCCGCCCTGCCAGGTTGCTGTGGCGCAACGCTTATTTCGGCGCGAGCACCATGACCATCTGCCGGCCTTCGGAGCGCGGCGCGGACTCGACTTTTGCCTTGGCCTCGAGCTCGGTCTGCACCTTCACCAGCAACTGCATGCCGATATCCTGGTGCGCCATTTCGCGGCCGCGGAAGCGCATGGTGACCTTCACCCGGTCGCCATCGTCGAGGAAGCGGTGCACCGCCTTCATCTTGGTCTGGTAGTCGTGGTCGTCGATATTGGGTCGCAGCTGGATTTCCTTGACCTCGATGACCTTCTGCTTCTTGCGCGCTTCCGCGGCCTTTTTCTGGGCTGCGTACTTGAAGCGACCGAGGTCGAGCATCTTGGCCACGGGGGGGACTGCGGTGGGCGCGATCAGCACGAGGTCGAGACCGACCTCCTGGGCCTGCGCCAGCGCCTCGCGCGTTCGCACCTTGCCGAGGTTGACACCTTCGGCGTCGATCAGCTGCACCTCGGCAGAGGAAATATCTTCATTAGAGATCGGCCCATCTTTCTGGGGCGCGACGGGTCTCATTGGACGGCGAATGGCAGGCGATCCTTCAGCTGTTACCACGATAACGGGAATTCGGCGCTAAAATCGGGCTATGGCGGCCATAAGTCAACAGCAACACCTCTGCAATCGTGCGGCCATGTCGCTTTTCCGAAGCCCGGCTTGCGATGCCGTTCCCGAAACAGCTAAAGGCGGCAGCATGTCCTCCGGTTCCTCGGGAGCAGCTTGTTGAGTTCAGCCCGCACGCTTGTCGTCGGCCAGGGGGGCGAGGCGCGCACCCTGGCCCTTCTTGCCCGCGACGGAGGAGCCCCTGGCCTGTTCTGGCTCGGCGGCTTCCGCTCCGAGATGACCGGCGCCAAGGCCGAGGCGCTCGACCGGCTCGGCGCACAATACGGCCTCGGCGTCACGCGCTTCGACTATTCGGGGCACGGCCAGTCCGGCGGGGACTTCGAGGCCGGCACCATCTCGCGCTGGCTGGAAGAGGCCGAAGCGGTGTTTTCCACCACGACCGGGCCGCAACTGGTGATCGGCTCCTCCATGGGCGGCTGGCTGGCGCTGCTGCTCGCCCGGCAGCTGCGACGGCAGGGCGCGGGCCGCCTCGCCGGGCTGGTGCTGATCGCGCCGGCGACCGACATGACCGAGGCATTGATGCGCCCCGGCTTTACGCCGGAGCAGCAGCGCGAACTCATCGCGAACGGCGTCGTCCTCAGACCATCGGCTTACTCGGAGACGCCGTATCCGATCACCGCTGCACTGCTGGAGGATGGCCGTCGTCACCTGCTGTTCGGGGGCAGCATCGAGGTCGGCGCGCCGGTGACCATCCTGCAGGGGCAGCAGGACCCGGATGTGCCGGCTTCGCACGCGCTGCGGCTCGCCCAGCACCTGCTGCACGATCCGCTGACGGTGACGCTGGTCCCCGACGGCGACCACCGGCTCAGCCGACCCGAGGATCTGGCGCTGCTCGAAGCGACCGTGCTGCGCATGGCGGGGCTGGCGCCGGGCACGCAGGCTCGGCTCGACCTCGGCTGATCTCGGCTCTGTTCAGTCGAAGGCTAGGCGGCTCAATTGCTGACCGTCCTCGTCGAAATTGTCTTCGTCGAGCCAGCGCTCATAGCCGCGTCTGAGCTCGGGCCACTCGCCGTCCAGCATGGCGAACCAGGCCGTATCCCGGTTCTCGCCCTTGATGATCATGTGCTGGCGGAACGTGCCCTCATAGGTGAAGCCGAACCGGGCCGCGGCGCGGCGCGAGGGCTGGTTGAGCGCGTTGCACTTCCACTCGAAGCGGCGATAGCCCAGATCGTCGAAGACATGGCGTGCGAAGAGAAATAGAGCCTCGGTTGCGCCCCGCGTACGGGCGAGCCCCGGCCCCCAGTAGATGGCGCCGACCTCGATCACGCCATGCTCGGGGACGATGCGCATCAGCGCCTGCCGACCGACCGCGCGGCCGCTGTCGCGATCGATCACGGCGAACATCAGGGGATCGTCCTGGACATGGGCGCGGTGGACCCAGGCCTCCATGTCCGCCTCGGTCGCGGGCGCCGGCTCGAAGAGATAGCGATAGCGCTCGGCAGCGCCCGCATCGGCGGACGCGGCAAACAGGTCCGAGCTATGCTCCGGACCGAGTGGCTCGAGCCGCACATAGCGGCCTTCGAGTGTGACCCGGCTCGGTCGGCCGATGGCCGGCTGTGGACTCATCCTTGGCCCTCCCAGATGGCGCGCAATCCCTCGCGATAGGTCGGAAAGGCCAATTCGGTTCCGAGCGCGTCGAGAATCCGGCGCGACGAGACGCGCTTGTTGTCCGAATAGAACGAGCGCGCCATCGGCGTCATCTCGGCGGTCTCGAACGGCATTTCGGGCGGCGGCGCCACGCCCATGATCTCGGCCGCGAAGGTGACCAGGTCCTGCGGCGGCGCCGGCTCGCTATCGGCGAGATTGAACGTGCCCGCGAGTTTGCCGAGCGCCGCCAGTGCGGTGATGCGGCCGATATCGGCGACATGGATGCGGTTGAAGACCTGGCCCGGCTTGACGATGCGGCGGGCGGTGCCTTCCCGGAGCTTGTCGAAGGCGGAGCGGCCCGGCCCGTAAATGCCGGCCAGCCGCTCGATGAACAGCGGCACGCCGCGCTCCCGCGCATAGTCGCGCCAGGCCTCTTCGGCGAGCACACGCTGCTTCGAGCGTGGATTGATCGGCCGCGTCGGCGCGTCCTCGTCGATCCAGGCCCCGCCGAAATCGCCATAGACGCCGACGGTCGAGAAGTACCCGATCCATTCGAGCCGTTCCGCGGCATCGAGATCGGCGCGATGGCGGAGCAGGGCGGCATCGCCATGCTCGTCGGGTGGAATGGAGAGGATGACGTGCGTGGCCTGTCGCAGGTCCGGGCCGAGCGTCGGCCCGGCCGCGTCGCCGCCGAACAGGTGCATCCGATAGTCGGTGTCGGCATAGGCGCCGGCACCCTCGGCCGTGCGCGTGGTGCCGGAAATGCGGGGCGGCGGGTCCACGAACTGATGCAGCGCCTGCGCGGTCGCGTGCGAGGAATACCCCATGCCGAAAAAGAAGACGTCCATCCGGAACAATCCTAGTTGGCGCGCGCCGGCTGGACGACCGCGTTCCATTCTGCCTGGACCGATCTGTCGCCCTCCTTGGGCAGAAATTCAAGTCTGAGACGCGCGCTGCGGTCGCTTGCGACAAGCCGCCGCGCCGCCCAGACCGCAGCGCCCCGGATCAGCGGGTGGGGATCGTCGAGCCGCGAGACGGCGGCCTCTTCGAGGCCCGCGCTGCCGGAGTTGCCGATGGCGATCAGCACGTTGCGCAGGAAGCGGGCATGCCCAATGCGCTTGATCGGCGAGCCGGAAAACAGGGCCCTGAAACCGGGATCATCCAGTTGCACGAGGTCGCCAAGCGCCGGCTCGACCAGATCGGCGCGCGCGGCGAGGCGAGCCTCCCGCGTACGGCTCGCGAACTTGTTCCACGGGCAGACGGCGAGGCAGTCGTCGCAGCCATAGATGCGGTTGCCCATGGCCACGCGGAAGGCGTGCGGGATCGGCCCCTTGTGCTCGATATTGAGGTAGCTGAGGCAGCGGCGGGCATCGAGTTGGAAGGGCGCGGGAAAGGCGTCGGTCGGGCAAATGTCGAGGCAGCGCGTGCAGCTGCCGCAGCTTTCGGGATGCGCTGCATCGGCGGGCAGTTCGGCGCTGGTGAAGATGGCGCCGAGAAACAGCCACGAGCCATGCGTCCGCGACACCAGCACTGTGTGCTTGCCCTGCCAGCCGAGGCCGGCGGCCTCTGCCAGCGGCTTTTCCATCACCGGGGCGGTATCGACGAAGACCTTGACCTCATGACCGCTGCGCCGGAACAGCAGCCCGGCCAGCTCCTTGAGCCGCCCCTTGATGATATCGTGGTAGTCGCGGTTGCGTGCGTAGACCGAGATGTTGCCGATCTCGCTGCGGGCGAGCTGCGTCATCGGATCGGTGTCCGGCCCGTAATTCATGCCGAGCAGGATGATCGAGCGCACCTCCGGCCAGAGCCCCTGTGGGCTCGCGCGCCGCTGCGGCGCCTCGGCCATCCAGTCCATTTCGCCATGCCAGCCCGCAGCGAGCGCCGCCTGCAGCCGCTCGGGCAGATCGGGCCGTGCATCGGCGGAGGCGATGCCGAAGGCGTCAAAGCCGAGGGCGTTCGCGCGTTGCCGCAACTCCCCGATCAGCGCCTGGCTTGCGGAGGCCACCCCTCGCAAACGCTAGAAGTCGAGATCGGCATAGCCCGGCGCCGCCGGCATGCCGGGCACCCGGTCGTTGAGCAGGGTGCGGAAGGCCGGACGCGACTTGATGCGCGCATACCAGTCCCGTGTCTCCGCCGCGCTGTCCCACAGCACATCGCCCAGATAGTCGAGGCTCGACAGATGCGCTGCGAGGGCGAAATCGGCCAGCGTCATGAGGTCGCCGGCGATCCACTGCCGCGTGGCGCACAGCCAGTTGAAATAGAGCAGGTGCTCGCCGAGGTTGGCCTTGGCGACGCGCAGCACGCCCGGCTCGGGCGTCATGCCCGGCTTGTCGCGCTTGACGATCTTTTCTTCCAGAATGTAGCGCGTCACTTCGTCGTTCAGCTTGAGCAGCACCCACTCCAAAAGGCGCCAGGTCTCGGCCCGAGCCTTGGCATCGCGCGGCAGGAGGCTCGGCGCCGCATCCGGCGCGTGCTCCGCCTCGATCGCCTGGATCACGGCGAGGATGCCTACTGAAACGACGGGGGTGTCGACGAAGACCGGTACGGTCGCCGCCGGGTTGAGCTCGAGGAACTGCGGCTCGCGCCGCCAGGGACGCACATCCTCGAGGTCCACGGGCACGCCGTATTCCGCCAGCATCAGGCGGGCCAGTCGGGAAGCGGGGTCGAGCCGGTATTGCAGCAGCCGTGGCATTGCGCGGAGCAGTCCTTGGACGATCCTTGGCGGAGTCGGGCAAATCGGGCTAGAAGCAGCGCGCCGCCCCACCGGTGGGAGGAGTAGGAGATCAGATGAACGCCGATCAAGGTCTTTTTGTGCCGCTGATCCTCGGCATTGTCGAAGGGCTTACCGAATTCCTACCGGTTTCTTCCACAGCGCATGTGCTGCTGGCGGGTTTGCTGCTCGGGTTCGACAGTCCGGGACGGCTGTTCGAGGTGCTGATCCAGTTCGGCGCGATCCTTGCCATCGTGGTGGTCTATTTCGGCCGGCTGCTGGCCATCGGGCGCGACGCGCTGGCCCGCAAGCCCGGCGCGCTGCGCTTCATCCTGGGCGTCGTGCTGGCGTCCTTCCCGGCCGCGCTGGCGGGTGTGCTGCTGCACGACTTCATCAAGACGGTGCTCTATGAGACACCGGTGGTCATCTGCGTTTCGTTGATCGTGGGCGGCATCGTGCTGCTCTATGTCGACCAGATGAAGCTGACGCCGAAATACACCGACATCTACAGCTACCCGCCGCTGCTATGCCTCTATATCGGGCTGTTCCAGATGCTGGCGCTGGTCCCCGGCGTGTCGCGCTCGGGTGCGACCATCGTCGGCTCGCTGCTGCTCGGCACCGACAAGCGCTCGGCGGCCGAGTTCACCTTCTTCATCGCGCTGCCGATCATGGGCGGCGCCTTTGCCTATGATCTGTGGAAGGGGCGGGACATCCTGACGGCCGAACTCGGGCTCTCGGTGGTGATCGGCTTCGCGGCCGCGTTCGTTACCGCCTTCTTCGTGGTGCGGCTGCTGCTCGACTATATCTCCAAGCACGGTTTCGCGGTGTTCGCCTACTGGCGCATCTTCGTCGGCGCCATCGGCCTGTGGGGCATCCTGCTGTTCGGCTGAGGGCCTGCCAATCCGGCCGGGGTGACAAGCCGCGGCCTTCGGTACAATATGCCGATACGGAATCGGCGGTGGGGATGTCCGTGGCTGACGAAGCGAATATCGATGCCTATTTCGAGCGCATCGGGTTTTCCGGCTCGATTGCACCGAGCCTCGACACGCTGAACCAGCTTTGCGCGCTGCATGCGGCGGCCATTCCCTTCGAAAATCTCGACACATTGTCCGGCTCGCCGGTGCGACTGGACCTGGCCAATATCGAGCAGAAGCTGCTGTTCGACCGGCGGGGCGGCTTCTGCCTCGAGCACAATCTGCTGCTGGCGGCCGTGCTGACCTCGCTCGATTATGAAGTGCGGCTGCATGGCGCGCGCATGCTCTGGGGCCATCCGGAGGATGCCGAGCGGCCGCTGAACCATCTGGTGCTCACGGTGGCGATCGCCGGCGGCAGCTATCTGGTCGATGTCGGTTTCGGCGGGGTGACGCCGACGGCGGCGTTGCGGCTGCGGGCTGAGGCCGAGCAGGCGACGCCCCACGAGACGTTCCGCCTTGTCGACGGCGCGCCGGAATGGCGGTTGCAGGTCCGGATCGGCGAGGAGTGGCGCTCGGTCTATGCCTTCGAGCGCACCGACCTGCCCCGCGAGGGGATTGCCGAGATGCATGAGCGGACGACCTCCGGCGGCAATCTGCGCGAGAATCTGGTGGTCACCCGGGCCGAACGCGGTCGCCGGCTGGCGCTGCGCAATCTGCGGCTGACAACACGGGCTCCCGGCGAGGCCGGGGAGCAGCGCGTGCTGTCGGGGTTGGCCGAGCTGAAGGACGTCCTGACCGGGTCATTCGGTATCGCGCTGCCGGGCAGCGAGCGTATCGAAACCGCGTTGCAGCGCCTCGTCGAGCGGGAGCAGCAGGCGGGGAACCCCTGATGGCGCCCGTCCCGGTCGATCCCGCCAAGGTGCGGGAGTTCGTCGGTTTCCAGGAGTTCTACGATTGGCTCGCCCTGTCGCATGACGGCGCCGACGAGCTCTGGATCAAGATGCACAAGGCCGGATCCGGGCTGCCCACCATCACCACCAAGGAAGCGATCGATGCCGCGCTGTGCTGGGGCTGGATCGACGGGATCAGGAAGAGCTTCGATCAGCAGAGCTTCCTGCAGCGCTTCACGCAGCGGCGGGCAAAGAGCATCTGGAGCCAGGTGAATGTCGCCAATGTGGCGCGGCTCGAAGCAGCGGGCCTGATGACCGAGCATGGTCGCGTGCATGTGCGCGCGGCCGAGGCCGATGGGCGCTGGCAGAAAGCCTATGCCGCGGGGGCCGCGCTCGAAGTGCCCCAGGCATTGCTGGAGGCGATTGCCGCCGACCCCGTGGCGCAGCAGACCTTTGCGCGGCTGAACGGGCAGAACCGCTTCGCCCTGGCCTTTCGCCTGCATAACCTCAAGACTGATGCCGGCCGCGAAAAACGCATCAGGAGCTTCGTCGAGATGCTGGCGCGTGGCGAGGCGCCCTATCCGCAGGACGGGCTCAAGTGACCGTGTGGGTCGCCTTCCTGCGCGCGGTCAATGTCGGCCAGCGCAAGATGAAGATGGCGGAGCTCAGTGAACTCTGCGCTGGGCTCGGCTTTCGCGACATCCGCACCGTGCTGGCGAGCGGCAATGTCCGCTTCGTGGCTGATGGCGACCCCAAGCCCGCTCTGGAGGCCGGGATCGCGGCGCGCTGGGGCTGGCGGAGCGAAGCGATCATGCGCCGGCTCGACGAACTGGCGGCCATGCGCGATGGCAACCCTTTCGCCCGTTTTCCCGAAAGCGCCGACTACCACCGCTACGTGCTGCTGTTCGATGCGCCCCTGCCGGATGGTGCCACCTATCATGGCGAACCCGGCGACTACGAGGTGGCGGGGACCGGAGCGCGGGAGATTTACCTCGTCGGCCACCGCCAGCCCGACGGCCGGCACGGGCCGGGGCTGGACAAGTTCGACAGACAGCTGGACAAGGGCGTGGTCGCCACCATGCGCAACTGGAACACTATTCCCAGGATCTTGAAGTGATCACCGTACTCGGTTCCACCAATCTCGACCTCATCGGCCAGGTCAGCCGCATCCCGCGTCCGGGGGAGACCGTGCCGGGCGGCAGCTTCTCGAAGGCGGCGGGGGGCAAGGGCGCCAACCAGGCGCTGGCGGCGCGTCGGGCCGGGGCAAGCGTCAGGATGTTCGCGGCGGCGGGCTCGGATGCCTTTGCCGACGAGGCGCTGGCGCTGCTCGCGGCCGATGGCGTCGATCTCGCCGATGTTCGCCGGGTTCCCGGTCCGACCGGTATCGCCATGATCTTCGTCGACGGGGCCGGCGAGAACGTGATCGCCATCCTGCCGGGGGCCAATGCGACCGTTTCTGCGGCGGATGCCGATGCGGCGCTCGGCGAACTCGGGGCCGGCGACGTGCTGCTGCTGCAGCAGGAAGTGCCGCAGGCAGCGACCCTGCGCGCGCTGGAACTGGCACGAGCGCAGGGCGTCACGGCGATCCTCAACACCGCCCCCTTCCTCGACACGACCCCCGAAGCGGCCGCGCTGGCTACGATCGTCGTTGCCAACGAGACCGAGTTCGCGCTGTTGACCGGGAGCGACCCGGCCGATCTCGAGCCCACGATGCGCGACTGGGCGCGGCGCACCGGGCAGACGGTGATCGTGACCCTGGGTGGCGCCGGCGCGCGCGTCGCGACCCCTGACACTGCATTTTCGGTGCCCGCGCCGAGCATCGAGCCCGTCGATACGGTCGGTGCGGGCGACACCTTCTGCGGCTACCTCGCCGCCGGCCTCGATGCGGGGCTGCCGCTCGAGACCGCGATGCACCGCGCGGTGACGGCGGCGAGCCTCGCTTGCCTCTCGCCCGGCGCGCAGCCGGCCATCCCCTACGCCGCCGATGTGGATGCGGCGCTCGGCTGAGGTTCTTCAGCCGGTGCCGGTGAGCGCCGCCGCGAGGATCGGTTCGAGATGATCCTCGAACAGCAACCCGGGTGCTGCGGCAAGCGCCGCCGGATAGGCCGCCTCCGCGTCAAGCGAGAGCGTCAGGAATCGAGTGAACCCCTCTGACGTCTCGGCGGCAGGGAACCGGTAGTGGCCGGTCGCGAGCCGGCGCAGCAATTCGTGCTTGGCGGCCAGCATGCGGGCGGTGAAACCATCGCCATTGCTGAGCGAGGCGGGCTGCTTGACGTAGATGTGCAGCGGCGCGCCGATGTGGACCACCCGGTCGGCGGTGCGGAGCAGTTGCAGCAGCAATTCGAGGTCGTTCATGTTCGTGAGGCCGGTGTCGTAGCGCCCGTCACACTGTGCGCGGTCCCAGCCGATCATCGAATCCATCGACAGGTTGACGAATTTGTAGTCCCGGGGCTGCAGCAGCCGATCGGGACCGGCACCGACGAGGCGCAACGTTCGGCCCGCGACATCCTGCACGTCGAGCCCGGTCGAGGCGATCGGATGTAGCGCCAGCGCTGCGGCGAGACGAGCGAGCTTGTCGGGCTTCATCCGGTCGTCGGCATCGAGCACCGCGACGAGGCGCGTGCTCACGGCATCGAGCCCGGTGTTGCGCGTGGCCGACGCGCCCGTGCCGGTGCCGCCGGTCGCGAGAAACCGCAGGCGCGGATCGCGGAGGCCGTGTGCGGCGAGGAGCGCCTCGTAGTCGGCCGCGTCGTCCGCGACGATCAGGGCCTGCCAGGCTGCGTGAGTCTGGGCGAGGAGGCTGCGGATGGCGCCCGGCAGCGTCTCCGCGGCGCGATAGGCCGGGATGACCACACTGACTTCGTCCCCCATCGCGCCCCCCGGCTGCAAGGCTTGAATGCCCATCGGGCGGGACCCATATCAACGGCTACCGGGCGGTGCCAATCAAACTTCGGGCCGTTCGATCACGTTGCTTGTTTCAAGGACGGTTGGGATGACACGAGCCTCCCTGTTCTCGGCACCATTCCTGTTGGGCTTCGACTCTTTCGAGGAGCGGATCGACAGGTTGAGCAAGGCCGTCGACGGCTATCCGCCGTACAATATCGAGCGCATGGTCGAGGAGGACGGCACCGAGATCTTCACGATCTCGATCGCTGTCGCCGGCTTCACGCCGGAAGAGCTCGAAGTGGCGACCGAGGACAACCAGCTTCTCGTCAGGGGACGGCAGAAGGACGAGCCGACGCGGCAATTCTTGCATCGCGGAATCGCGGCTCGGCAGTTTCAGCGCTCGTTCCTGTTGGCGGACGGCATGTTGGTGCGTGAAGCCGCGTTGCGGAACGGCATGCTGTCGATCGCAGTTGTTCGTCCGAGAGCCGAGAAGATTGCCCGCCGTATCGAGATTCGTTCTGCCTAGGAAAGGGGAACTCATATGCATGACAATCACCAGACCTACCCCGACAACCCATTGCGGCACCTGACTGCAGCGCAGTTCATGGCGCTGGGTGGCAATGCCGTGGTCTATGTGAAGCAGATCAAGGGCAGCATGCTGGCCCCCATCCTCCCCGGCGCCGAGTTCGACGACGATGAAGACGTGCATATCGTCGTGGCGGCGGACGGGCAGACCCTGATGATCGCCGATACCGAGGAAGCCGTGGCCGAATGGCTGTCGGGCAAGCCTTACGGCATCGTCACCCTGCACTGACCCCCGGGGCGACGCGCCGCGATCAGGCGGCGCGCGTCGTCTCTGCCGACTGCGTCAGCAATGCGTGCAGCTGCGCCGCACTGTCCGCAGCCCGAAGTTCCTGCACCTTGGCTTCCGAGCGGAGCAGCCGCGCCACGCGCGAGAGCGCCTTGAGGTGATCCGCGCCGGCCCCGACGGGCGCCAGCAGCAGCATCACCAGATCCACCGGCTGATCGTCGATCGCGTCGAAGTCCACCGGCTGGCGCAGCAGGGCGAAGGCCGCCGTTACGGCCGGCAGGCCGACCAGCTTGCCATGCGGCACCGCAATGCCATTGCCTAACCCGGTCGACCCCAATGCCTCACGCTCGGCGAGCGCGGCGTAGATGGTTTCGACCGGGATGCCCGTAGCAGAGGCAGCAACTTCGGCCAGCTTCTGGAGCACGTCCGCCTTCGTGTGCCGATCCGGACAAATAATCACGGAATCCTGCAACAGGATGTCGGCCAGTTCCATTAGCAAAGCCTACCAAGTCTAGTGAAAAGGGTGCTCGATCAGACGCCTAGCTGGCGCGCAGTGCCGGGTCGATCCAGCCGATATTACCATCTGCGCGGCGGTAGACCACATTTAGCCCACCATGTCCAGCATGGCGGAACACCACCACCTCGGACTGCGTCAAGTCGAGTTGCATGACCGCCTCCCCGACGGACATCTGCTGCAGGTTGGAGGTGCTCTCCGCGATGACGGGCGGGGAATAATCCTCGTGCAGCTCGTCCTCGTCGTCGGTCGACTGCAGCACGTAGCTCGAGGCCTGGAGGCTGTCGAGAACGCTGTCGGCGTTGCCATTGCCGTGACGGCGATGCGCCTTGAGCTTGCGGTTGTAGCGGCGCAGCCGCTTCTCGATGGTCGTCGCCATGACCTCGTAGGCGAGGATCGCGTCGTTGCCATAAGCGCTGGACTGCAACTGCGCCCCGGTGTCGAGGTGCAGGCTGCATTGCGCGTTGAAGCCCGAGCCCTCCGGCTCGAGGACCAGATGGCCGGTGTAATTGCCGTCGAAATACTTCCTCACCACGGCATCGACATGGTCGGTGGCTTTGCTCCGCAGGGCGTCGCCGACGTCCATGTTCTTTCCCGAAACGCGTAGAGTCATGGAGACCTCTTTTTTCTGGTTAGGCCGGGCCGGGGCGACCCGACACATGTGATGTGGCCACCCCGATGCACGGAGTCTAGACCCGCGGGGTGCGCTGGGCAATGTCAGGTGAGCGGAAGGGTTGCCGTCCCGTTCAGATCGGCGTGACCGGAAGCTGCGGTGCTCAGCGGCCGGCGGCGGCCAGGGCGCGCTTCTGCCGGCGACGGATCACCGAGGAGGGGATGTTCATGCCCTCGCGGTATTTCGCCACAGTGCGGCGCGCGACCTCTATGCCCTTCTCGCGCTGGAGCATTTCCGCGATCGTATCGTCGGAGAGGATGTTGGCCGGCTGTTCCGCCTCGATGATCTGGCGGATGCGGTGGCGGACGGATTCGGCCGAGTGGTCGGCCTCCCCGGTCGAGGAGCCGAGCGCCGTGGTGAAAAAGAACTTCATCTCGAACAGGCCGCGCGGCGTCGCCATGTACTTGTTCGAGGTGACGCGGCTCACCGTCGATTCGTGCATCTCGATGGCATCCGCCACCGTCTTCAGCGTCATCGGACGGAGATGGGCGATGCCGTGGGTGAGAAAGCCGTCCTGCTGCTTCACGATCTCGGTTGCGACCTTGAGGATGGTCTGGGCCCGCTGGTCGAGGCTCTTGGCCAGCCAGTTGGCGTTGGCGAGGCAGTCGGTGAGGAAGCTCTTTTCGGCCGCGTCGCGGGTCTTGCGGGTGACGGTGGCATAGTAGGTGCGGTTGACGAGGACGCGCGGCAGCACGTCGGAATTGAGCTCGACCTGCCAGCCGCCGGTGGCGCCCTCGCGTACGAAGACATCCGGCACCACCGCTTCGACGGGTCCCGACTCGTAGGCCCGGCCCGGGCGCGGATCGAGCTGGCGCAGCTCGCCCAGCATATCGAGCAAGTCCTCGCGATCGGTGCCCACCGCTCGGGCAAGGCCCTGCATGTCGTGCTGCGCCACCAGATCGAGATGCGCCAGCAGTTTCTGCATCAAGGGATCCAGCCGATCGCGCTCGCGCAACTGCAGGGCGAGGCACTCGGCCAGATTGCGGGCGAAGACGCCGACGGGCTCCGCGCCCTGCACGCGCTCGAGGATGAATTCGACCTGCGCGGGCTCCGCGCCCAGCTGCGCCGCGATCGCCTCGATCGGCGTCGCCAGATAGCCGGCCTCGTCGAGACTGTCGATCAGCGCCTGCGCGATCAGCCGCTCAACGGGATCGGCGAGCAGCAGCCCGACTTGCTGGCTCAGATGCTCGGAGAGCGTGGGGCGCGCCGCGACATACTGGTCGAGGTCGGGGCCTTCCTCGCCGCTGCCGCCGCTTTCGCCCCGCTCGGATGGGGCCGAGAGCCGGTCCTGTGCCGCCTGTTCGGGGAAGACGTTCTCGACTTCGGTATCGTAGCCGGAGGCGATGGAGTCGGCGGACTGGATGCGATCGCCGAAATCGACGGTGTCTTCCGCCGCATTGAGTTCTACGGCGCGCTCGGCCGGCTCTGCCCCGTCATCGGCGCCATCGCCGTCTTCACGCTCCAACAGCGGGTTGCGCAGCAGTTCGGCATCGACGAAAGCGCTGAGTTCGAGGTGGCTGAGCTGCAGCAGCCGGATCGACTGCATCAACTGCGGCGTCAGCGTCAACCCGAGGCCCTGGCGTACCTCGAGCCGCGGCGTCATGGCCATCCGGTGTATCCTCACGCGTACTAAAGCGGCTTCCCGAGAGGCACCATGACTCATTGCCGGGCAGAGGGCAAGCGGAGGGCAAGAACCGTGCCATCCGATTTACGCAATTGGAGTTAAACGCTGAAACCTTCGCCGAGATAGACGCGGCGGGCATCGGGATCGGCGGCAATGGCTTCGGGGCTGCCCTGCACGATGACATGACCCTCATGCATCAGATAGGCACGATCGACCAGCGACAGCGTCTCGCGCACCGCGTGATCGGTGATCAGCACGCCGATGCCCCGCGCGGTCAGGTGGCGGACGAGGCTCTTCACCTCGGCGACGGCGATGGGGTCGACGCCGGCGAAGGGTTCGTCGAGCAGCATGAAGATGGGATCGGCGGCGACGGCGCGGGCGATCTCCACCCGGCGGCGTTCACCCCCCGACAGGCCCATGGCGTTGGCGCCGGCGATATGGGTGATGGCGAACTCATCGAGCAATTGCCCGAGGCGCTCCTGCCGGTCGCGGCGGCGTGGCACGTGCCCCTCGAGGATGGCGAGGATGTTGCCGGCGACGCTGAGCCCGCGGAAGATCGACGGTTCCTGGGGAAGGTAGCCCATGCCCAGCCGGCCGCGCTGGAACAGCGGCAGGCGGGTGATGTCGTGCCCGTCCAGCAGGATCTTGCCCTTGTCCGGCTTGACCAGGCCCATGATCATGGTGAAGACCGTCGTCTTGCCGGCGCCATTGGGGCCGAGCAGCCCGACGGCCTCGCCGCGGCGGAGCGCGATGCTGACATCCTCGACGATGGCGCGCTTGCCGAAGCTCTTCCTCAGCCCATGCGCCACCAGCCATCCTGTCTGGTCCACGGGCTTCCGGGCAATCGCCGCTGCGTCGGGGGCGGTCATTTCGGAGTGAAGACGCCGGTGACCCGGCCCCCTTCGCTGCCGCGGAACACCGAGGTTTCCCGCGCGAGGTCGATCACCAGCTCCGGGCCGCGCACATTGCCCTGCGCGTTGACGACGGAGACGTCGCCGGAGAGCCTGAGCGTCTGGGCGTCCGGATCGAACACGGCGCGATTGCCCGTTGCCTCCTGACCGGTGGTCTTGATCCGCACCCGGCCGACGGCCTCCAGCCGGTCGATATCGCCCTCGCCGCCACTGCCATAGGTGACCGTGACGGTTTCCGCCCACATGCTGAGCCCATCTCGGGTGATCACGACGTTGCCGGTGAACACGGCGCGCCCGCTCGCCTGCTCGACGGTGAAGCTGTCGGCCGTCACCTGCACGGCCGGACCGGCCGCCTGCAGCGTCGATGGGAACAGGGCAAGACTCGTCGCCAGCGCCAGGGCCGCAGCGTGCCGGGATGTTCTGGTCATTCTGCGACCTCCTCGGTTGCACCTGGCGTACCGGCGAGGGTCACGGTGACGCGCTCGAACTGCCAGATGCCGGCCTGGCCGTCATAGTGCATGGCCGCCGCTTCGAGCTGGCTGCCATCGGGCAGGCTGAGCGAAACCGGGCCGGCGCTCTGCAACTGCCAGTTGAGCAGGTCGGCGGTGACGTCGCTGAGGCGGCCGACCATGCCGTCGCTGCTGCTGACGTCGAGCGTCTCGCGCACCGTCAGCACTTGGCTCGTCAGCGCCAGTTCGGCCTCTCCTGCCGCGGCCATGAGGCTCGCCCCCCGCAGCGGCGCCATGGAGAATGCGGCATCCGACATCACCACCTGCTCGGCATCCGTCATCCCCACGCGGGCCGTGCGGGCGGTGACCGCGTAGCGGGTGCCGTTATCAGAGGTAGAGGTCACCTGCGGCGCCTCGACGACGAGGTTGTCGCGGTCGATGCGGATATTGGCGAAGCCGAAGCGCTCACCGAGATTGTCGAGGACGATCTGCACCATCAATCCCGCGAACAGCAGCGCGCCGGCCAGCGGCACGAGGAGCCGCAGCAGCGCCACCACCCGGTTCCGGCGCCTGAGGGCGGCGAACAGCGTCGCGCGGTCGGCCCGGGGTTGGTTGAGGGCCAGCGCGGCCATCAGCTATGCGCAAAGATATCGGTTTCGCTCCAGCCCATGAGGTCCAGCTCGGTGCGATGACTGAGGAACTCGAAGCAGGCCTTTGCCAGTTCGGTGCGGCCTTCGCGCTTCAGCATGCGGTCGAGGTGGCGCTTCAGGTCATGCAGGTAGAGGACGTCCGAAGCGGCGTATTCGAGTTGCGCGTCGCTGATCTTGTCGGCGCCCCAGTCCGAACTCTGCTGCTGCTTGGAGAGATCGACGTTGAGCAGTTCGCGCACGATATCCTTGAGGCCGTGGCGATCGGTGTAGGTGCGCACCAGCTTGCTCGCGATCTTGGTGCAATAGACTGGGCCGGTGACGACGCCGAAGCGATGCTTCAGCACCGCGATGTCGAAGCGGGCGAAGTGGAAGATCTTGGTGACGGCCGGATCCGACAGCAGCTTGACGAGGTTCGGCGCCTCGGTGAGGTCGGCCGGAATCTGCACCACGTCGGCGCTGCCGTCGCCTGGCGACAGCTGCACCACGCACAGCCGGTCGCGCAGCGGGTTGAGGCCCATCGTCTCGGTGTCGATGGCCACTTCCCGACCATAGCGTGACAGGTCGGGCAGATCGCCCCGGTGCAGTCGGATGGTCATGTCGTCGTCCCGAAACAATGTCGCAGAGGTGATGCCATAGCATAAAGGCGTTGGAAAGGCCGCCGGGCGTGGCTACAAGGTCGCAAGTGTTCGAGCACGCGTGAGCCGGTAGTGCAATGTTGAGCAGGCTGAGGGACCGGCTGAGTGCCCTGCCGCGGGCAGCAAAGCAGATCATTCTGATCGCTTTCGATTGCGTGGCGCTGGTCAGCGTGCTGTGGCTGAGCTTTTCCATTCGCCTTGGCGCCGACTTCACACCGACGCTGGCGCATTGGGCGCTGATCTTCGTCGCCCCGCTGCTCGCCATACCGGTGTTCATCCGTCTCGGCCTCTATCGAGCCGTGATCCGCTACCTGCCGGAGCGCGCGGCCTGGACGGTGATCAAGGCGATGGTGCTGGCGACGCTGCTCTGGATCGCCGCGCTCTTTCTCGCCGAAGCGACGCGTTTCGCCGTATTTCCCCGCGCGGTGCCGCTGTTCTACCTGCTGTTCGGCATCATCGTCGTCGCGGGGTCCCGCTTTGCGGCCAAGTATCTGCTCTGGCTGCCGGAGCGGCAATTGCGGCGCGGGGGCGGCGTGGTGATCTACGGGGCGGGGCGCTCCGGCAGCCAGCTGGCGGCGGCCCTCAACGGGCACCAGCCCCGAACCGTCGCGGCATTTCTCGACGACGATCCGGGCCTGTGGGGGCGGGACGTCGCCGGTGTGCGGGTGCATGCCCCCGACCAGCTGGGCACGCTGGTGAAGAATATCGGCGTACGTGAGGTGATCATCTCGCTGCCCACGGCCGACGGGGCGAAGCGCGGAGCGATCATCGAGCGGCTCAACCGTTTCCCGGTCAAGATCCGGGCCATGCCGGCGATCAGTGATCTCGCCTCGGGCAAGTATCTCGTCGGGCAATTGCGCGAGATCGAGATCGACGATCTGCTCGGCCGGTCGCCGGTACCCGCCGATCCGGCGCTGCTCCGGGACATCCTCCACGACAAATGCGTCCTGGTGACAGGGGCGGGCGGTTCGATCGGCAGCGAGCTGACGCGCCTGATCGTCAAGTGGCAGCCGGCGCGGGTCGTGCTGCTCGAGGCCAACGAGTTCGCCCTCTATGAGATCGAGCGCCAGCTGCGCCGGAACACCACCGTGCCGCTGGTGCCGATGCTGGGCTCGGTCCGCGACTGCGCGCTGGTCGAGCGGACGCTGCTGCAGTACCGGCCGGAGGTCATCTTTCATGCCGCGGCCCACAAGCACGTTCCGCTCCTCGAAGCCAATGTGCTGGAAGGCGTGCGCAACAACGTGCTGGGCACCCGCGCCCTCGCCGAAGCGGCGCTGAAGGCAGGCGTCGGGCACTTCGTGCTGATTTCCACCGACAAGGCGGTGCGGCCCAGCTCGGTGATGGGCGCCAGCAAACGCTGGGCGGAGCTGATCGTGCGGGATGCCGGCAAGCGGGCGGACACCGCGGCGCAGCGATTTTGTGCCGTGCGGTTCGGCAATGTGCTGGGCTCCAACGGCTCGGTCGTGCCGTTGTTTCGCGAGCAGATCGCGGCCGGTGGGCCGGTGACGCTGACCGATGAGCGGATGACCCGCTTCTTCATGTCGCTGCACGAGGCGGCCGAGCTGATTGTGCAGGCCGGCGCCCTCAGCGAGGGGGGCGACATCTTCGTGCTCGACATGGGCGAGCCGGTCCGTATCCGCGACCTGGCCGAGAACATGATCCGCCTTGCGGGACTGAGCGTCCGCTCGATCACCCAGCCGAATGGCGACATCGAGATCGTCACCACCGGCGCGCGGCCAGGCGAGAAGCTGCGCGAAGAGTTGTTCTACGATCCCGCCAATGTGCGAGAAACGCGCCAGCCGCGCATCTTCCGACTGCCATCGGCGGCGCGCTCCACCGGCGGGCTCGCGGCAGCGCTGGAGGAACTCGAGGCGGCGCTCGATCGGGCTGACGAAGCTGAGGTGCGCCGCATCCTGTTCGCCTTCGTCGAGGAATGACAGCGCCCTCGGTGCGCGGAGGCGGATGCCGTCACTCTTCCCGCACGAAGACGACCTGGAAGGTGTGCAGGCGCCCGTCATCCTCACGGATGGAGACGTATTCGCCCGGCACGAAGCGCTCCTCGTCGAGCCTGAAGCCGACCTCGTCGTCATGGCCGGTGCGCTCGTCATAGTCGAACACCCAGCGGCCGCCCGGACCGTGCACGATCTTGCCCCGCCGCTCGGCCTCGCCGGGGCGGAACCGCCGCACCCGGCACATCGCCCGCCCTCGGCGGAACGCATCGGCATCGATATGTCCGGTCGGCGTCAGGGGCAGGTAGAGGTGGTAGCCATGGCCCCGGTCCCCCAACGGATGGCCCTTCTCCCGAGCCAGCTCCAGCGCGATATGCGAGATACGCATCGGTTCTCCTCCTGTCTCCGGTGCGCTGCTCATCAGGCCGAGGTCGCGACCGTTCGCCTTGATCTGGCTCAAACCCCGGCGACGAAAGAGATGGGATGAGGGGCGGGCCATTGCCGAGGAGACGCCCCATGCGCAAGAGGACACCGCCGCCGCCCCACCTGCCGCATCCGCAGCCGGCCCTCGATCCGCTGGGGCGGCCGTTCGTCGGCAATGCCGACGTGACGGACAACCTGCACGAGGCCGTGCAGGTGGCGCTGTGGAGTGTGCTCGGCGAGGCGAGCCACGCCGTTTCCGTCGCGATCGCCAAGGGCGTGGTGACGTTGTCCGGGCCGTTGCCGGCCGGTGCGAACGAAACGCGGCTGCTGGCGACGCTCGGCAAGGTACCGGGGCTCAGCGGCATCGAGAACCGGCTGCGGTCCCCGGTCGCGGCGCCCGAGCACGACGCTGCAGCGCCGCCCATCACAGCAGCGCAACCGCTGCTGCTGGTCCGCCGCTTCTGCGGCCTCGATGCCGCATCGGTGAACGCCGCCATCCGGCAGGCCATCGCGGTGCTGGATGCCGAGTCGCTCCGCTTCGGCCTGCCGCAGCCCGAGCAGCTCGTGCTGTTCTACCGCAATGTACAGGCCGACACGCTGACGCTGGAGATCGCGATGCCGGTCGCCGCCTATCCCGCAGCGCTGGACCAGAGCGAGCTCCGGCCGGCCTTGCTCCCGCAGGGCGACATCGCCATCGCCCCGGCAGGGGCCGGGCTCGGCGCGGTGCTGCTGGCCCGTCGCCAACTGGTCGAGGCGGAGCGCCGGGCCGGTCGCAGTCTCGCCGGCTGGTGGTGGCAGCGGCTGCCCGCGGGCAGCTTCCGGCCGTGGCGCGAACTGCCGGCGAGCGAGCTCTGCAGCCTGCGGGAGTCTTGATCGACATCAAGGCGGCCGGCTGTACGCGGCGCATGTTCGGCGCGATTTGAGCAGGAGGTCTCGCATGCGTTGCCCCGTCCTTGTTTCCAGCCGTTTCTCCTTCGCCATTCTCGCCCTGGTCCTCGGCGCTGCCGCCGCCGGGGCCGATGAAGCCCGCTACGAGGTGGGCGGCGACGCCTACCGCGCCGGACAATCCGTGGCCCTCAGCGCGCCCGTGGCGCATGACGCCTTTGCCGCCGGCTACGATGTGGCGGTGGATGGCGCGGTGACGGCCGATGCCCATCTCGCCGGCTATAACGTCAATGTCCGTGCCCCGGTGGGCGGCGACATCTATGCCCTCGGTTTTGCGATCAGTATCGCCGCCCCGGTAGAAGGGGATGTGAGCGTCGCCGGCAATCTCGTCAGCCTCGGCACCAGTGCGGCGGTGGGCGGCAATCTGCGCGCCACCGGCAGCAGCGTGACCCTCGCGGCCCCGATTGCCGGGACGGCGATTGTCGCCGCGCAAAGCGCGACGCTGGACAGCACCATCGCCGGCGACTTCGCCTTCGTCGGCGAGACGCTGAACTTCGGTGCCAATGCTCGTATCGATGGCCAGCTCGACCTGCGGGGGCCCCGCGCATTCGTGGTGCCAGCCAGCGTCGCGCCGCCGGAGCGGGTCAGCTTCACCGTTCTCGAGAACCCCGATTATGCCGCCGAAGCCGGGCGGACTGCCGAGCATGTGGTGCGCGGCGTCTGGCCGGCCGTGTGGGCGACGGGACTGTGGTGGCTGCTGCTCCTCGCGCTCGGGGCGCTGTTCATCGCCGGAACGCCGCGGATCGTGACCGGTCTCGAGACTGCGGCCGAGCGGCGCACGCTGCGCCATTTCGGGCTGGGCTTCGTCGGCTTTGCGGCCGTGCTGGGCCTGATACCGGTCGCGGCGCTGACGGTGCTGGGGCTGGTGCTGCTGCCCTTCCTCGCGGTGTTCGTCGTGGTGGTCTGCGCACTCGCCTATCTCGTGGGGCTCTATCTCGCCTTCGGCCGGCTGGCGCGGGCGTTCGTCCCGATCGACAGCAATGTGCGGCGGCTCGGGCTGCTGCTTCTCGCCATCGTCACTGCCGGATTGCTCGGCATGATCCCGTTCCTCGGCTGGCTGATCACCCTGACGCTGCTCGTCTTCGGGTTCGGCGTGCTCACTGCCCGGACCATCGGGCGGTGGAGCCGACCGGGGGAGGTCGCATTGCCGGCGTCCGCCAATGCCTGATCCCGCAACCTCGGCCGGGGCGACACCGCCCCGGCTCAACCGCGAGTGGCACCTGCTGCACAAGATGCCGGACCGGCCGACCCTCGAGGAGCGGATCGACTGGCACGTGGCGCACGCTGCCAATTGCGGCTGCCGCCCGATCCCCGAGCGGTTGCTGCGCGAGATGGAGCAGCGCGGGATGACGGCGCCGACGCCGCGCAGCCTGCGCTGACCCCTTCCCCTCACAGGGTGAGTCCGATGCGGATGAGGCCGGGGTCGGTGGCCCCGCCAATGGCGGTAAAGCCCAGCTCTGCGGCGAATTCGAGCATGCCCTGATTGTCCCGCAGCACGAGCCCGGTGAGGCGCTGCAGCCCTTCGGCCCGGCCATAGGCGAGCAATTGCTCCATCAGCGCCCGTCCGAGCCCTTGGCCCTGGAGATCGGAGCGGACGAGAACGCCGAACTCGGCGGACTGCCGGTCCGGATCGGCGCTGTAGCGAGCGATGCCGGCGAGCCGGCCCGTCCCGCTCTCGAGCGCGATGAAGGCGATGTCGCGATCGTAGTCGAGCTGGCTGAGCCGGACGAGCAGCTCGGGCGAGATGGTCTTCATCGGCACGAGGAAGCGCCGGCGCAGATCCTCGGCCGAGACATCGGCGAGGAAGGCGGGATAGAGCTCGGCATCGGCGGGACGGATCGGGCGCAGCTGGTAGCTGCTGCCGCCCGTCGCAACCTCTTTCTCCCAGCCGGCCGGCCAGGGCCGGATGGCGAGGCGGGGATTGGGGCCGGCGGCGGTGCCGAGCGCCGGCTCGATCTCGATCCGGGCGTCGAGCACCAGCGCGCCCTCGGCATCGACCAGCAGCGGGTTGATGTCGGCGGCCATGATCGCGGGGAAATCGATGGCGAGCTGCGACAGCCCCAGCAGGGCATCGAGCATGGCCTGCCGGTCGGCGGCCGGGCGGTCGCGATAACCGGCGAGCAGCCGGGAAATCCGGGTGGCATCGATCAGATCGCCCGCCAGCACTTCGTCGAGCGGCACGAGCCCGGTCGCGGCATCGTCCAATACCTCGACGGCAGTGCCGCCGGCGCCGAACAGCACGACGGGGCCGAACACCGGATCGGTGGAGAGCCCGACCAGCACCTCATGCGCGCCGGGACGACGGACCATCGGCTGCACGGCGAAGCCGTCGAGCGCGCTCTCCGGATGCTGCCTGAGCACATTGGCGCGGATGGTTTCGGCGGCGGCCTGCGCGGCCTCGGGGCTCGCCAGATCGAGCTTCACCCCGCCGAGGTCGGATTTGTGCGTGATGCTGCGCGAGACCAGCTTTACCACCAGTGCCGGGTGGTGGGTCAGCATCTCTTCGGCCACGTACCCGACGTCCTCGGGGGTGCGGGCGAAGGCGAGTTCGGGCACCGGCAGGCCATAGGCCGCGAGCACGGCCTTGGCTTCGGGCTCGGTGAGCACGCGCCGGTCCTCGGCGGCGGCGCGGGCAATGATGACGGCGGCATCGCTCCGCGCGACCGGCCGCTCGCCCACGGTGGCCGGGCTGCGCTCGAGCCGGCGTCGCAATTGCGACCAGCGCGTCAGGAGCGACACCGCCTCCGCCGCTGCGGCCGGGGTATCGACGGTGGCGATGCCCGCCTGTCGCAGGATGGCGCGGGCCGGCTCCGCGGCGTGCTTGCCGAGCCAGGTGGCGAGCAGCGGCTTGCCGTTGACCAGCCCGTGCGTGGCGAGGGCGCTGAGGGCGGTCGCGGCGTCGCCCGGCGAGGCGAGGGCCGTTGGGCAGTTCATGGCGAGGATCGCATCGACCCCCGGATCGGCGGCGACGGCACTGACGGCGGCCGTGTAGCGCTCGGGCGGGGCGTCGCCGATGATGTCCACGGGATTGGCCCGCGACCAGGTCGCCGGAAGCACCTTGTCCAGTGCGGCGACAGTGTCCGGCCCGAGTTGCGCCAGCTCGCCGCCGAAATCGATCAGCCGGTCGACCGCGAGGACGCCTGCGCCGCCGCCATTGGTGACGATGCCCAGCCGGCCCCGGGCGAGCGGGGCGAAGCGGGCGGTGATCTCGGCGGCGTGGAACAGATCCTCGAGATCGTCGACCCGGATGATGCCGGCCCGCCGCAGCGCGGCATCGACGATGCCGTCGGCGCCGGCGAGGGCGCCGGTATGGGTGAGCGCCGCCGCGGCTGCCTCGCGGTGCCGGCCGGGCTTGACCGCGATGACCGGCTTCACGCGCGCGGCGGCCCGCGCCGCCGACATGAACTTGCGCGCCGCGGGGATCGATTCGAGATAGATGAGGATGGCCTTCGTCGCCTCGTCGGCGGCGAGCCAGTTGAGGCAGTCCCCGACATCGACATCCGCCATGTCGCCCAGCGAGAGGATCTGCGAGAAGCCCACGCCCTCGGTCGCCGCCCAGTCGATGACCGAGGAGACGATTGCGCCCGATTGCGAGATGAGCCCCAGTCCGCCGGGTGCCGCCCCCAGATGGGCGAAGCTGGCATTGAGCCGCACCAGCGGCGAGACGAGACCGATGGTATTGGGGCCGATCAGCCGCATCAGCGAGGGCTGCGCGGCCGCGAGCATCTGCTGCCGGAGCCCGTCGGCGCTGCCGATTCCGGCGGTGAGGACCACGGCACCGCGACAGCCTTTCGCCGCCAGTTCGCCGACGAGGCCGGGAACGCTGGCCGGCGGTGTCATGATGACGGCGAGATCGGGCGCCGTCGGCAGGTCGGCGACCCTGGCATGGCATTTGAGGCCCTGCACCGCGCGATGTTTCGGGTTGACCGGATAGATGGCTCCGGCAAAGCCGCCGGCGATGATGTTGGCGAGGACCACCCGGCCCACCGACCCTGGCCGGTCGGACGCGCCGATCACCGCCACGGAACGGGGACGGAAACTCTCGTCGAGATTGCGGATGGTCATGCCGGCTGGCCTCGCTGCTAAGGGTGCGCCCCTGATGCGGCACGGACGCGGCCCTGCCATTGACG
>VFQR01000300.1_pt1 | contig 85190 bp, 95 predicted proteins | sample 3512321 | NCBI WGS metagenome assembly VFQR01 (sample SAMN10412374, study PRJNA504923) | tailings metagenome | isolation source: Relicate 3 Philex TSF1 revegetated site | place: Philippines: Tuba, Benguet | collected 2017-08-29 | reverse complement strand
ACTTTTTGGTGCCTTTAATTCAGGTGGTGGCGCACAAGCCGGCGATCGTCAGCTGGATACTACTGTTCGTGAGATATCGCTTTCCGACGCCAGTATTTTATTGAGTTATGCAAAAAAGGTAGTAGTTATTCCTGGCTATGGATTGGCGGTAGCACAGGCACAGCACGTGGTTCACGAACTTGAAAAGCTGCTCGAAGAAAAGGGCGTAGAAGTAAAATACGGCATTCACCCGGTTGCGGGCCGTATGCCGGGCCACATGAACGTACTTTTGGCCGAATCGGACGTGCCCTACGATAAGCTCATCGAAATGGAAACCATCAACCCTGAATTTCCAACAGTGGATGCAGTGGTGGTGATCGGTGCCAACGACGTGGTGAATCCAGCCGCCCACACTGATCCATCCAGCCCTATTTACGGCATGCCTATTTTGGATGCCGACAAAGCCCAGAACATCATTGTCATCAAACGGTCGATGAGTGCCGGTTACGCCGGCATCGAAAACGAGCTCTTCTACAATCCCAAAACGCGGATGCTCTTTGGTGACGCTAAAGGTGTGCTGACCAAATTGGTAGCTGCAGTAAAAGAGTTATAAAAGAATTTTGAATTTGACGAAAAGCCGGTTTACCGGCTTTTTTTATGTCAAGGCGTCAATTTTGGCGGCGAGTTCAAAGTCGAGTATTGAAATTCCCTTACTGCTATGCGTATTGAGCCGAATTTCAACACGATTGTACACGTTGCGCCAGTCGGGATGGTGATCGAGTAGCTCGGCTGCTGCAGCAACTTCGTTCATAAAGGCCCAGGCGTGTTTAAAATCGGCAAATTCAAGGATTTTGAGCAAGCTGCCTTCGCGGTAAGTCCAACCGTTGAGTTGGCCAATTTTGGCGTTAATTTCGGTTTCGGTCAAGGCAGCTCTTGTCATGATTTTATATTTTTTAGTACAAATGAAAACTTTTTTGATGCGTTTTAGCTTTTACAGGTGGGTTGCCGAAAAAAATTCTTAAAAGACCTGTCAAATACGCCTTGTTTTTAAGAATTTAGCGCTGCAGTCCCCAATCTCACCAACTCCGGCAAATCTAAAATTCTACATATACCATGTCTCAAACTGCTGAACTACATTACGGCGACAAAGTTTACAAATTACCGGTGCTGGTGGGTACCGAAAACGAGATAGCCATCGATATCGCTAAACTACGCGATGAAACCGGGCTAATCACACTCGACATTGGATATAAAAATACCGGTGCTACCAAATCGGCCATCACGTTTATCGACGGAGACGAGGGGATATTGCGTTACCGCGGTTACGACATCGAGCAGTTGGCCGAGCATTCCACGTTTATGGAGGTGAGCTATTTGCTGATTTATGGCGAACTGCCAACCGCCGAGCAATTGGCTAGCTTCAACAACAGCATTACCCGTCGTACCCTGGTACACGAAAACATCAAAAAGTTTCTCGACGCTTACCCAGGCGGTACGCACCCTATGGGCGTGTTGATGTCTACAGTATCCTCGTTATCGAGCTTTTACCCCAATTCGCTAATTCCTAACCGTTCTGCCGAAGAGGTCGATCGTACCATTCATCGTTTGATTGCAAAAATGGCAACCATCGCTGCTTGGACGTATAAAAAGTCGATGGGACATCCGTATATGTATCCAAACAACAAGTTGGACTATGTATCTAACTTCTTGCAAATGATGTTCGGTCATCGCACCGAAGAATATACGCCAGACCCGGTTGTGGTAGATGCGTTGAACAAGCTGTTAATCCTTCATGCCGATCACGAACAAAACTGCTCAACGTCAACCGTGCGTATCGTAGGCTCATCGCATGCCAATATTTATGCGGCTGTAGCTTCGGGCATTGGTGCACTCTGGGGACCGTTGCATGGCGGTGCTAACCAAGCGGTAATTGAAATGCTCGAGCAAATCAAAGCCGACGGCGGCGATGCACAGAAGTACATCAATAAAGCCAAAGACAAAAACGATCCTTTCCGTTTGATGGGCTTTGGTCACCGCGTATACAAAAACTTCGACCCTCGCGCCAAAATCATCAAACAAGCCTGCGACCAGGTATTGAACAAACTCGGTGTAAACGATCCTATCCTCGACATAGCCAAGCAGCTTGAACAAGCGGCCCTCAACGACGAATATTTCGTAGAACGTAAGCTTTATCCGAACGTCGATTTCTATTCGGGCATCATTTACCGCGCTATCGGCATTCCAACCGATATGTTTACGGTCATGTTCGCACTTGGCCGTCTTCCAGGTTGGATAAGTCAGTGGAAAGAAATGCGCGAAACCAACGAGCCCATTGGCCGCCCTCGCCAGCTATTCATTGGGCACCCGCGTCGCGATTATGTGCCCATCACCAAAAGAGGTTAATTCACAAAAGCATATAGAGCCCCGAAAATCGGGGCTTTTTTTATGCTTTTTGCTCTTCCAGGATGCGTACAGCCCCTTGATAGAAATACCAAGAGCCCAAAGCCATGATTACATGGCTTAAATCGAGATGATTGAACCACTTGTGTGGTGCAAATTCACTCAAATGCACCAAAGCAGCCAATGCAGCAATGCCCACGGCTATCAGCATATATCGGCTGCCGATAGCAGCTGTTTTTCGAAAGACATACATCTCGAAAGAAAATACCACCACAAGCAGCCCATATGCCGCATGGGCTTCCACCCAAAAGAAGTTGAGGGTGATAAGTACAGTAATCAGTAAAACAAATAATTCGGTGAGATTGAGCCAGGCAAATACACGGCCTATACGTTCTTGAAGGAGAGGTTGTGCGTGAAAAATAGCTGCTCGTTCGAGCAGTGCCACCGATATCATTGAAATCACCCAGCCTGGAACTTTCCACACAAAGCCCAACTGCTCGATAAACCCGTGCCCAACGATGCCACCGTATGCAGTAGCCAGACCCATACTGAAAAAATAGGCTCTAAAAAGTAGTTGAAGTTTGCCCTGTTGAAAGGATCCCAATCGAAAGAAGGCATACCAGCAAACGGCTGTCACCAATAAATCGGTGATTACCGTTACGGGTTCGTGTATGGTAATTCCACCTAACTCAATGCATGTTTTTTCAAAACTCATTGCCCAGCTTTTTTTGGCGTGGATGATACAAAGCAAGCCCATTCCACCTACTCAAAAATACATCATACAGCAGGAGGGAATTACTTTTTTCAGTTAGTTGCTGCTAAATCACTTCTTTTCGATGGTGAGTTGCCAAACTGCGTTTTTTTTGGAACGACATCAACTATTCATGATGTCTTCAATCTCATCAGTTTCGATGGCAACCCCCGCCATTAAATTCACCGGGCCTTGCTCGGTAATGAGTATGTCGTTTTCAATCCGAATTCCTAAACCTTCTTCTTGAATATAAATACCAGGTTCGCAAGTAATGACCATACCGGCTGCGAGCTTCCCATACCGAGCGCCTATGTCATGTACGTCTATACCAAGAAAATGGCCTGTTCCGTGCGGGAAGTACTTTTTGTAAGCCGGCCAAGTGGGCGACTCCTTCGCGATATCGTCGCGGCTAATTAATCCGAGCGACAATAATTCGTCTTGCATAATCAACGCAGATTCACGGTTGTAAGCATCCAGCGTACGCCCGGGCACCAAAAGTTTAGTGGCGGCGCGATTCACCCGCAATACTGCATCGTAGATTTCTTTCTGGCGCTTACTGAATCTGCCATTTACAGGAAAGCAGCGTGTCATATCTCCGGCATAATTGGCATAATCGGCCCCAAAGTCGAGTAATAACAAGTCGCCGTCTTTGGTTTGTTTGTCGTTCTTTACATAATGCAGCACACAGGCACTCGCCCCCGAGGCAATGATGGGTTGAAACGAATACCCATTGGCCCGATTGCTCAAAAACTCTTTCATGATTAAGCCTTCAAGTTCAAATTCCCACATGCCGGGCTTCACTGTTTTGAGCACCTGATAAAAGGCATCGGCGGTAATGCGTACTGCCCGTTGAATCAGCGCAATTTCTTCGGCAGACTTCCGCGAACGTTCGTATTCCAAAATTTTTGCCGAGCGTTCGAAATTGTGCAAAGGAAACTGTGCTTTGATTTCATGCACAAAACGCATCTGTCCGGTTTGAACAGGGTTCGAGGCACGGTCATTTTCATTCGTGTTTAGGTAGATATGCTCGGCATACTTACACAACGTATTCACCAAGCCACGGAAATCTTGATTCCATTGCACTTGTTTGATTCCTGAAATTGCCTCAGCTTCCTTTTTGCTGTATTTGTGCCCTTCCCAAACGGCAATGTGGTCGTTGGTTTCACGCACAAACAACACCTCCTTATATAAAGGATTCGGGCAGTCAGGAAACAAGATCAACATGGTTTCTTCTTGGTCGATTCCGCTGAGCCAGAAAAGTTCACTATCCTGCCTGAAATAGAAGTCTGCATCCGCATTTCTCGGGTACACATCGCTCGAAACAAATAAAGCGATGCTGTTGGGCTTCATGTGTTTGACGAAGCGTGCACGGTTGTCGACAAATAAGGCAGAATCGATAGGTTCGTAGCGCATACTATATAAAATAGGTGTGGTTGAGATTGAGCCTTGAAATTAAGGAAGTTTTTAGTCAGCCGCAGATTTCTGGTGTCAATCCGCCAGTTATCGGCAAGGATGTTTGATTTTTTTTGGGTGGTGTGGATTTTGTACCCAATCAATATGGCCGAATACAGCGTGTTAACGGTCATTTTACCGTTTATTCACCCCTGTTATCCACATAAAAACAATTCTATTCCAAAAAATTGGAAACACGTTTTGCAAATAATGTGGAATTAGATACCTTTGCAGTCCCTTCGAGTAGAGGGAGAATACTGTTTTTTCAAAAGCGTAGATAAAGTAACGTATGCCTACCATACAACAACTTGTAAGAAAAGGCCGGGAGCACAAAGCCGACAAGAGCAAGTCGCCCGCTCTCGACAGCTGCCCGCAAAAGCGCGGCGTTTGTACCCGTGTGTACACCACCACCCCTAAGAAGCCGAATTCGGCCATGCGTAAAGTTGCGCGTGTTCGTTTGGCCAAGTCGGGCAAGGAAGTGAATGCATACATTCCCGGTGAAGGCCACAACCTTCAGGAGCACTCAATCGTGCTGATCCGCGGAGGTCGTGTGAAAGACCTTCCAGGTGTACGTTACCACATCATCCGTGGTGCTCTTGATACCTCAGGAGTAAATGGCCGTAAACAAGGCCGTTCGAAATACGGTGCTAAAGCCAAGCAGGCTGCTGCACCAGCAAAAGGCGCAAAAAAGAAATAATTAGATAAGTCATGAGAAAGGCTCGTGCCAAGAAAAGAATCATCGAACCAGATCCGAAGTTCAATGATGTGGTAGTAACCAAGTTCATCAACAACATGATGTACGATGGTAAGAAGAGCATTGCTGCCCAAACCTTCTACGATGCGATGGAGCTTGTAGAAAAACGTGCTGGCGAAGCCGGTATCGAGGTTTGGCGTCGTGCCCTCAACAATGTTATGCCTTCGGTAGAAGTAAAGAGCCGCCGTGTAGGTGGTTCTACTTTCCAGGTACCTATTGAGGTTAACCCTAGCCGTAAGTCAGCCCTTGGCATGCGTTGGTTAATTGGTTATGCCCGCAAGCGTAACGAAAAAACCATGATGGAAAAATTAGCTGGTGAAGTACTCGCTGCTTCTAAAGGTGAAGGTGCCTCTGTGAAGAAGAAGGAAGATACCTACCGTATGGCCGAAGCAAACAAAGCGTTCTCGCACTTCAGATTCTAAGCTTTATGGCAGATCTTAAATACACGCGTAACATCGGTATTGCAGCGCACATCGACGCTGGTAAAACAACCACTACCGAACGTATATTATACTACACCGGTCTTACACACAAAATTGGTGAAGTACACGACGGTGCAGCAACCATGGACTGGATGGTACAGGAGCAGGAAAGAGGTATTACCATTACTTCTGCTGCTACCAAAACCAACTGGAAATGGCACGACAACAGCTATGCTGTAAACATCATCGACACCCCGGGCCACGTTGACTTTACCGTAGAGGTAAACCGCTCACTTCGTGTACTCGACGGTTTGGTGTTTTTGTTCTCGGCGGTTGACGGCGTAGAACCACAATCAGAAACCAACTGGCGTTTGGCCGACAACTACGGTGTTGCTCGCCTGGGTTTCGTCAATAAAATGGACCGTCAGGGAGCTGACTTTTTTGCTGTTTGTAAGCAGGTGAAAGATATGCTCGGTTCAACAGCTGTTCCACTTCAAGTACCCATTGGTGCTGAAGAACACTTCAAAGGAGTGGTTGACCTGATCACCAACAAAGCTATCATCTGGGACGAAGCATCAAAAGGTATGACCTATACCGAGGTGCCTATTCCAGACGATCTGGTTGAAACCGTTGCCGAATACCGTCAAATTCTTGTTGAAGCATGTGCCGATTACGACGATGTGCTCCTCGAGAAATTTTTCGACGATCCCGACACCATCACTGAAGAAGAAATGCGCGCAGCCATCCGTGCTGCAGTAATCGATGGCAAGTTTGTGCCAATGATGTGCGGTTCTTCATTCAAGAACAAAGGAGTTCAGGCGATGCTCGACGCAGTTTGTGCGTTCCTCCCTTCTCCAATGGATAAAGAAGTTGTGCAAGGAACAGATCCGAAAACGGACGCTGAAATTGTACGGAAGCCAGACGTGAAAGATCCTTTCTGCGCGCTTGCTTTCAAGGTAGCTACCGACCCATTCGTAGGACGCTTGGTATTCTTCCGCGTGTATTCAGGTCGTCTCGACGCTGGTTCATACGTGATGAAGGTGCGTAGTGATGCTGATAAAGGCATCGTGATGGAAAAGGAACGTATCTCGCGTTTGTTCCAAATGCACGCCAACGATCGTAAAGCCATCGACTTTGTAGAGGCCGGTGATATCTGCGCTGCAGTAGGCTTCAAAGACATCAAAACAGGGGATACCCTTTGCGATGAGAAGTTTCCGATCATACTCGAAGCCATGCAATTCCCTGAGCCGGTTATCGGTTTGGCGATTGAGCCTAAAACGCAAGCCGATGCCGATAAATTGGGTAACGCCCTAGCGAAGTTGGCAGAAGAAGATCCTACTTTCCGCGTATTTACAGACGAAGAAACGGGTCAAACCATCATCCAGGGTATGGGTGAACTTCACCTTGAAATCATCGTTGACCGTCTGCGTCGCGAGTTCAAAGTGGAATGTAACCAAGGTGCGCCACAGGTTGCTTACAAAGAAGCCATTACCGGAAAAATCACACACCGCGAAACGTATAAGAAACAAACCGGTGGTCGTGGTAAATTCGCCGATATCCAGTTCGAAATCGGACCAATTGACGAAGGCAAAACTGGACTCCAGTTCGTTAACGAAGTGGTGGGTGGTTCAATTCCTCGCGAATTCATTCCTTCGGTTGAAAAAGGTTTTGCAGCAGCTATGGCAAACGGTGTACTTGCCGGCTTCCCTGTCGATAACCTGAAAGTACGTCTCTTCGACGGCTCTTTCCACCCAGTCGACTCGGATTCGTTGTCGTTCGAAATCGCCGCGCGTACCGCCTTCCGTGAAGCTTGCCCGAAAGCAAGTCCGGTATTGCTTGAGCCGATCATGAAAATTGAAGTAATCACTCCAGACGAATACATGGGTGATGTAATGGGTGACTTGAACCGCCGCCGTGGTCAAATGCAGGGCATGGATACCAAGAACGGTGCTCAAGTAATCAAGGCGCTTGTACCACTTGCAGAAATGTTCGGATATGTAACCGTACTCCGTACCCTTACTTCTGGTCGTGCCACTTCAACGATGGAATTCTCGCATTACAGCGAAACTCCAAAGAACATTTCTGAAGAAGTGCTTGCCAAGCACAGAGCAATGAAAGCGGAGAAAAATTAATTATCAGGAGCCATGAGCCATCGCATACGAATCAAATTGAAATCATACGATCATAACCTCGTAGATAAGTCTGCCGAGAAGATCGTGAAAACCGTGAAGACCACGGGTGCAGTTGTCAGCGGTCCTATTCCGTTGCCTACCGAAAAGCAGATTTTCACTGTACTCCGTAGCCCACACGTAAACAAAAAAGCACGTGAGCAATTCCAATTGTGCGCTTACAAGCGTGTTCTCGACATCTACAGCTCTTCTTCGAAGACCGTAGATGCCTTGATGAAGTTGGAACTCCCGAGTGGTGTAGATGTAGAAATAAAAGTTTGACAATAGACGATAATGTCAGGAATAATTGGTAAAAAAGTTGGAATGACCAGCATTTTCAGTGCCGATGGGAAAAGCGTCCCATGCACAGTTTTGGAAGCTGGTCCTTGCGTTGTGACGCAAGTAAAAACCGTCGAGAAAGACGGTTATGCTGCCTACCAGCTGGCCTACGGAGAGAAGAAAGAAAAGAATACTTCTCAGGCCATGCAGGGACACTTTAAAAAGGCCGGAACCACACCGAAGCGCAAGCTGGTGGAGTTCACGAGCTTTGAGAATGAACTTCAGCACGGTACAACTGTGACAGTTGACATGTTTGCTGAAGGCGAGTACGTCGACGTAGTTGGCGAAAGCAAGGGTAAAGGTTTCCAAGGTGTTGTGAAGCGCCATGGTTTCAGCGGTGTTGGTGGACAGACCCACGGTCAGCACAACCGCCTCCGCGCCCCAGGTTCACTCGGTGCCTCATCGTTTCCAAGTCGCGTTTTCAAGGGTATGCGTATGGCCGGTCGTACCGGTGGCAACCGTGTGAAGGTGCAAAACTTAGAGATTGTGAAGGTATTCCCCGAGCAGAACATACTTGTAGTTAAAGGCTCCGTACCTGGTGCCAAGGGTTCATTCGTAATTGTGGAGAAATAAGCATCATGGAATTGCCCGTATACAACACAGCAGGTAAAGAAACGAAGTCGAAAGCTACTCTTTCGGCAGAGATTTTTGGCATTGAGCCGAACGATCACGCGATTTACCTCGACGTAAAACAGTACCTCGCGAATCAGCGTCAGGGTACGCACAAATCAAAAGAGCGTAACGAAATTTCGGGTTCAACCCGCAAGCTACACAAGCAAAAAGGAACAGGTGGTTCACGTAAAGGTGACATCAACAGCCCTTCTTTCCGCGGTGGTGCTCGTGTGTTTGGTCCACGTCCACGTAACTACGGTTTCAAACTGAATAAAAAAGTGAAGGTATTGGCTCGTAAATCGGCTCTTACCTACAAAGCCCAAGCAAACAATATCGTGGTAGTTGAAGATTTCAACTTCGCGGCTCCAAAAACGAAAGAATTTGTGGGTTTGCTCAACAGCTTGAAATTGAGTGGCGAGAAAGTGTTGGTAGTACTTCCAGAGAACAACAGCAATGTGGTTTTATCTGGCCGTAACCTACCAAAAACAAAAATGATCATGGCCGGCGACATCAATACCTACGATGTAATGAACGCAGCCAAGATTTTAATGGTAAACAGCTCGATCGCCAAGATCGAAGAAACTTTAAATAAGTAAGCCCATGGAACTGCTGAAAAAACCGATCATCACCGAGAAGATGACTATGCTCGGCGAGAAGCGCAACCAGTATGCTTTCCGGGTTGACAAGAAGGCGAATAAGATCCAAATCAAAAAGGCGATTGAAGAAATGTATGGTATTTCAGTTACTTCTGTAAATACCATGGTATATGCTGGTAAGCGTAAAAGCCGCTTCACAAAAGCAGGTTTCATCGAAGGCCGTAAGGATAGCTTCAAAAAAGCCATTGTAACCTTGAAGGAAGGCGATAACATCGATTTCTACAGTAACATTTAAGAAGATGGCAGTAAAAAGATTTAGTCCGGTAACTCCGGGTTTACGTTTCAAGGTTGCCAATACCTATTCAGAGGTAACCACCAACACGCCTGAGAAGAGCTTGTTGATGCCAGTAAAACGTACCGGCGGACGTAACAATACAGGTAAGATGACCATGCGCTACATTGGCGGTGGTCACAAGAAGATGTACCGTATCATTGACTTCAAGCGGAATAAGTTCGACATTCCTGCAACAGTGAAGACCATTGAATACGATCCCAACCGTACAGCACACATCGCTTTGTTGGTTTATGCCGATGGAGAAAAGCGTTATATTCTTGCTCCTCAAGGCCTTCAGGTAGGTCAAACTATCCTGTCGGGTAACGAAGTGGCACCGGATTCTGGTAACACTTTGCCTATGTCGCGCATACCACTTGGTTCACCGATTCACAACATCGAATTGCAGCCAGGTAGAGGTGGTCAATTGGTACGTACTGCTGGAAGTTCGGCAACTTTAGCCGCTCGCGATGGTAAGTACGCAATCATCAAACTTCCTAGTGGCGAAACACGCATGGTGTTGGCTGCTTGTATGGCTACTGTGGGTGAGTTATCTAACGAAGACCATTTGCTCGAAATCAGCGGTAAAGCTGGTCGCAAGCGCTGGTTAGGTCGTCGTCCTCGTGTTCGTGGTGTAGCGATGAACCCTGTCGATCACCCGATGGGTGGTGGTGAAGGTCGTGCGAGCGGTGGTCACCCACGCTCACGCAAAGGTCTTCTTTCGAAAGGTTACAAGACTCGCCGCGGAAAGAGAAAGTCTGACAATATGATCATTAAACGCAGAAAAGGATAAGCAATGGCGCGTTCACTGAAAAAAGGACCCTTTGTAGAATACACCCTCGAGAAGAAGGTGAATACTATGAACGAAGGCACAAAGAAGTCTGTGATCAAAACTTGGTCACGCCGCTCGATGATAACCCCCGATTTTGTGGGGCATACCTTCGCCGTACACAACGGTAATAAGTTTATCCCGGTATATGTGACCGAAAACATGGTCGGACACAAGTTGGGTGAGTTTTCACCTACGCGTAACTTCCGTGGTCACGTGGCTAAAAAAGATAAAGGAAAGAAATAATGGAAGCCGTAGCCATATTGAAGAATTGTCCCAGCTCGCCGCGTAAGATGCGGTTGGTTGTCGACCTTATCCGCGGAAAAAAAGCCGATCAGGCGTTGAACATCCTTCGCTTCGCAAAGCAGGATGCTAGCCTGCCTTTGGAGAAACTTCTCCTCTCGGCCATAAACAACTGGGAAAAGAAGAACGAAGAACAGTCGATTGAGACTGCTAATCTGTATGTTAAGCGTGTTCAGGTCGATGGTGGCCGTATGCTGAAGCGTCTGCGTCCAGCCCCGCAAGGGCGTGGATACCGGGTACGTAAGCGTTCGAACCACGTTACCCTCGTAATTGATAGCATGGACACCACTGTAAACGCATAAGCACTAATGGGACAAAAAGTAAATCCTGTAGGCCTCCGTCTAGGCTATATCCGTGGTTGGGATTCCAACTGGTTCGGTGGTAATAACTACGCTGACAAACTCGTAGAAGACGAAAAAATCCGTGGCTATTTGAACGCACGTATCAACAACGGTGGAATTAGCCGTGTGGTGATTGAGCGTACCTTGAAGCGGATCATCATCACGATTCACACCAGCCGCCCAGGTATCGTTATCGGTAAAGGTGGTCAGGAAGTAGATCGTATCAAAGAAGAAATTAAGAAGCTCACCAACAAAGATGTTCAAATCAACATCTTCGAAATCAAACGTCCGGAAGTAGACGCTGCTCTGGTAGCTGAAGGCATTGCCCGTCAGTTAGAAGCGCGTGTTTCTTTCCGCCGTGCGATGAAGACTTCGATTGCATCTACCATGCGTATGGGCGCCGAAGGTATCAAAGTTATCTGCTCAGGTCGTTTGGGTGGTGCCGAGATTGCCCGTAGCGAACAGTACAAAGAAGGACGTGTTCCTTTGCACACCCTTCGTGCCGATATCGATTATGCGCAGAAAGAAGCGCAAACCGTTTACGGTAAGATTGGCGTGAAAGTATGGATTTGTAAAGGTGAAGTATACGGTAAACGTGATCTTTCGCCAAACGTAGGTAGCCGTGCACAAGCAGGCACGCCTGGTACCGGTGCAGCTGAAGGTGCAGCACGCGGTGATCGTCGTGGCGGTAATGATCGTCGTGGTGGCGGTGCAGACCGTCGTGGTGGCGATCGTCGTCGCTCGGGTGGAAACGCTGGTGGTGGAGATCGTTCCAGAAAAGGTTAATTGATAAGGAGCCAGAGCAATGTTACAGCCGAAAAGAACGAAATTCAGAAAGATGCATAAAGGCCGGATCAAAGGCAATGCAACCCGCGGTGCGGAGTTGGCCTTTGGTTCATTTGGTCTCAAAACCTTGGAAGAACACTGGATCACTTCACGCCAAATCGAGGCAGCTCGTATCGCGGTAACCCGCTTTATGAAACGCGAAGGCCAAGTGTGGATCAGAATATTCCCGGATAAACCTATCACCAAAAAACCTGCAGAGGTTCGTATGGGTAAAGGTAAAGGATCACCAGAATATTGGGTGGCCGTGGTTAAACCAGGTACTTTGATATTTGAAGCAGAAGGTGTACCTTTGCCGGTCGCTAAAGAGGCCATGCGCCTTGCAGCCCAAAAGCTGCCAGTTAGCACCAAATTTATCGTAAGAAGAGATTACGCAGGAGAATAATTAAAGACATGAAATACTCCGCTATAAAAGAACTATCCACAGCAGAGATTGCTGAAAGGATCAAGGAGGAAAAGACGCAGTTGACGAAACTGCGCTTTACCCATGCTGTTTCGGCCATCGAAAGTCCGGCTCAGCTGCGTGAGACCCGCAAAACGATCGCGCGTTTATTCACAGAACTAACTGTGCGTGAGCGTGCTAACGAAAATGCCAACAACCAATGAGCGCTGAGATGATGGAAAGGAACGCAAGAAAAGAACGTATCGGAAACGTGGTAAGCAACAAGATGACGAAAACCATCACCGTTGTTGTTGAGCGTAAAGTGAAACACCCGATTTACGGAAAGTTTATGAAGAGCACGAAGAAATTCATGGCTCACGACGAAAACAACGATTGTAATGTAGGCGATCTCGTGAAGATCATGGAGACTCGTCCGCTAAGCAAAAACAAACGTTGGAGATTGGTTGAAATAATTGAAAGGGCTAAGTAATGATACAGCAGGAAAGCAGATTGTCTGTTGCCGATAACAGTGGCGCTAAAGAAGTACTCTGTATTCGTGTACTGGGTGGAACCGGCAAACGCTACGCCAGTGTTGGCGATAAAATCGTGGTTTCGGTGAAGTCAGCCATTCCTTCTGGTAATGCCAAGAAGGGTACCGTATCTAAGGCGGTGATCGTACGCACGAAAAAAGAAGTACGTCGTAAAGACGGTTCTTACATTCGTTTCGACGATAACGCAGTAGTGCTGCTCAACAACCAGGACGAACCACGTGGTACCCGTATTTTCGGACCAGTAGCACGTGAGCTCCGCGAGAAGCAGTTCATGAAAATCGTTTCATTGGCACCTGAAGTACTTTAAGATTGCACGAGATGGCCAATATTAAACTAAAAATCAAAAAAGGGGACCTCGTTCGTGTGATTGCGGGCGACGACAAAGGCAAAGAAGGCCGCGTCCTCGAAGTTATGCCCGCCGAATTGCGAGCTATTGTAGAAGGAGTGAATATCATCACGAAACACACGAAGCCTACAGCAGCAAGCCCAAATGGTGGTATTGTTAAAAAAGAAGCGCCTCTTCACTTGAGCAATTTGATGCTCGTGGTAGGAGGTAAGCCTACCCGCGTTGGACGTAAGGCCGACGATACAGGTAAGCTTGTTCGTTTCGCGAAGAAAACCGGAGAAATAATCAAGTAATGGCAACCGAGATTCGACTGAAAACCAAATATAAGGAAGAGGTTATAGCAGCTTTGCAGGCCAAATTCGCTTATAAGAATGTGATGGAAATCCCTTCGCTTTCGAAAATTTGCATTAACCAAGGTGTTGGTGCTGCAGTATCGGATAAGAAGCTTATCGATGCCGCTGTTACTGAAATGACCACGATTACCGGACAAAAGGCTGTGCCTACGATGTCTCGTAAGGCGATCTCGAACTTCAAATTGCGTGAAAACATGCCAATTGGAGTGCGTGTTACCCTGCGCGATACCAAGATGTACGAATTCCTCGATCGTTTGATTAGCGTATCACTTCCACGTGTACGCGATTTCAAAGGAATCAGCCAAAAGGGATTTGATGGTCGCGGTAACTATACCTTAGGGGTAACCGAGCAGATTATTTTCCCTGAAATCAATATCGACAAGGTGAATAAGATCACCGGTATGGATATCACATTTGTAACTACGGCCAAAACCGACGAAGAAGCAATGGCATTGCTTCAAGAATTGGGGCTGCCGTTCAAAACTTCAAAAAACTAATCCATGGCTAAGGAAAGTGTAAAAGCACGTGAGCTCAAACGCCAGAAAACGGTAGAAAAGTACGCTGCGAAGCGTGCTGCGCTCAAAGAAGCCGGTGATTATCTGGGTCTTCAGAAGCTTCCAAAAAATGCTTCTCCAGTACGTTTGCACAACCGTTGCAAATTAACTGGTCGTCCCCGCGGTTATATGCGTCAATTCGGCATCAGCCGGGTATTGTTCCGCAAAATGGCTAGCGAAGGCAAGATTCCAGGTGTAACCAAAGGAAGCTGGTAATAACGAATTAATTTATTAAGTAAATGACTGACCCGATAGCAGATTATCTTACCCGCCTGCGGAACGCAATGAGCGCCCGTCACCGTGTGGTAGAGATTCCCGCTTCGAACATGAAGAAGGAGATCACCAAGGTCCTCTTCGACAAAGGCTACATCGCCAACTACAAGTTCGAAGACAACGGTCCACAAGGGACCATCAAGATTGCCTTAAAATATGTCCAGGGTACCAACGAACCTGTCATTCGTAATCTCCAGCGCATTTCGCGCCCAGGTTTGCGTAAGTATACAGGTGTAGCTGAAATGCCCCGCGTGATCAATGGGTTGGGTATCGCCATTGTATCGACATCGAAAGGCATCATGACCGACAAAGAAGCTCGTCAACTCAATGTAGGTGGCGAAGTATTGTGTTACGTTTCTTAAGCGAGGAGAGAAGATGTCACGTATTGGAAAACTCCCCATTCAGCTTCCCGCCGGTGTTACCGTTGAGGTGAGCCCTAAGAATGTAGTAACCGTAAAAGGACCGAAAGGTGAATTGCACCGTGAAGTAGATACCGATATTAAGGTAGCTATTGAAGGAAGCGTGCTTACCGTTATTCGTCCTACTGAAAGTAAGCGTCACCGCGCGCTTCATGGTTTGTATCGCTCGCTCATCAATAATATGGTGACCGGTGTAACCGCTGGATTTAAAGTTGAACAGGAACTTGTAGGTGTAGGTTATCGTGCCAATGCCAACGGTCAACTGCTTGAGCTTTCGTTAGGTTACTCGCACGAGATTGTGATGCAAATCCCGTCTGAAGTGAAATTGAAAACCGAAACCTTAAAAGGTAAGAACCCTATCATTACGCTTGAAAGCAACGATAAGGAGTTAATTGGCCAGGTTGCTGCGAAAATTCGTTCGCTCCGTAAGCCTGAGCCGTACAAAGGAAAAGGTGTTCGTTTCGTTGGTGAAGTGCTTCGTCGTAAAGCAGGTAAATCAGCCTCTAAAAAATAAGTTGGAATGGCTAATCAAAAAATTGCACGTAGAACACGTATTAAGAGAGGCATTCGCAAGCGTGTTACTGGAGTTGCTGAACGTCCGCGCCTATCGGTGTATCGCAGCAACAAGGAAATATATGCTCAAATCATTGACGATGTAAAGGGACATACGTTGTGTGCCGCATCATCAACAGAGAAAGAGTTTGCTGATCAGAAAGCAGATAAAACAGCAATGTCGGGTATGGTAGGAAAAGCGATCGCCGCGAAGGCACTCGCAGCAGGAATTACCACGGTTGTATTCGACCGTAACGGTTACCTCTACCATGGCCGTGTTAAAGCACTCGCAGAAGGTGCCCGTGAGGGTGGCTTAAATTTCTAAGCAACAGGATATGTCAACATCGAACATAAAAAGAGTAAAGGCCAGCGAGATTGAGTTGAAAGATCGTCTCGTGAGCGTACAGCGCGTAGCCAAAGTAACCAAGGGTGGTCGTACATTCAGCTTTTCAGCCATCGTAGTGGTGGGTGATGAGAACGGAATCGTAGGTTACGGACTTGGAAAAGCGAAAGAAGTTTCTGAAGCCATCGCAAAAGGTATCGACGACGCGAAGAAGTCGCTGATCAAAGTACCCATCATGAAAGGCACAGTACCACATGATGCAGAAGGTAAATTTGGTGGTGGTCGCGTATACATCAAGCCAGCTTCACACGGTACCGGTGTAATTGCCGGTGGTGCGATGCGTGCGGTGCTTGAAAGTGCAGGTATCACCGACGTTCTTGCAAAATCAAAAGGTTCTTCGAATCCACACAACGTGGTAAAGGCAACCATCGATGCGCTTGCACAAATGCGTGATCCTTTCACCGTTGCCGAGCAACGTCAGGTAAAAATGAGTAAAGTATTTAACGGATAATCGGATGGCACGTTTAAAAATTACCCAAGTAAAAAGTGGTATCGGACGCCCAGAGCGTCAAAAGCGTACCCTGATTGCCCTGGGCTTGCGTCACCCGCATGCCAGTGTAGTTCACGAAATCAATCCGCAAATTGCCGGTATGATTGAAAAGGTAGCCCATCTGGTTAAAGTAGAGGAGATTTAATAATGGAATTGAATAATCTTAAACCAGCAGCTGGTAGCATCAAAACGCGTAAGCGTATCGGTCGTGGACAAGGTTCTGGCCGTGGTGGTACCTCTACCAAAGGTCACAAAGGTGCTCAGGCACGTACAGGTTACTCATCGAAGCCTGGTTTTGAAGGTGGTCAGATGCCTTTGAAATTGCGTGTGCCGAAGTTTGGCTTTAAAAATGCCAACCGCATCGAGTACAATGGTGTAAACTTAGACGTTTTGCAAGGTTTGGCAGAACGTTTCAAAACCGAAGAAGTAACACCAGCATTTTTGGCTGAACACGGCCTCATCGGCAGTGCCAACAAATTGGTTAAAATTTTAGGTCGTGGCGAACTCAAGAGCAAGCTCAACGTAAAAGCTCATAAGTTCAGCGCCACTGCTAAGGCTCAAATCGAAGCCGCTGGCGGAACAGCGGAAGTTATCGCATAAGTATGAAGAACTTCTTCAATACGATACGGAACATCTTCAAGATCGAAGAGCTCAAGTCGAGGATCTTTATGACCCTCGGTTTGTTACTCATCTATCGACTGGGTTCGTATGTGGTACTGCCGGGTATCGATCCAGTGGTGCTCGAAAACCTTTCTCCTAAGGGGGGAGCCAGCGGTTTGACAGGTCTCATCGACTTGTTCGCTGGTGGAGCGTTTTCGCGTGCTTCGGTCTTCGCCTTGGGGATCATGCCTTATATCTCTGCATCTATCGTAGTGCAGCTTTTAGGTATGGTTGTGCCGAGCTTCCAGAAGATGATGAAAGAAGGAGAGAGTGGTAGAAACAAGATCAATCAAATTACCCGTTACCTGACCATTTTGATTACTGGTGCGCAGGCTATTGGTTTCTTGATCAACTTGAAAGCACAGTTCTTACCAGCTATCATCCTACGCACAGGTGATTCATTAGACTTGGCGTTCATATTATCGACTGTGACGGTACTCACTGCAGGCACTATGTTCGTGATGTGGTTGGGTGAGAAGATTACCGACAGAGGTCTTGGTAATGGTATCTCGCTCATCATCATGGTAGGTATTATTGCACGACTTCCAGTTTCCCTCCGGGCTGAATTGGAATTCCGAATAGGCACTGGTGGTGGGGGATTAGTACCTTTCTTGGTAGAAATCGCCATGCTTATTGCCATTGTGGCAGGAACCATCCTATTGGTACAAGGCACGCGTAAAATACCTATTCAGGTTGCAAAACGTGTAGTTGGTAACCGTATGTATGGTGGTACACGTCAGTATATCCCTATCAAGGTGAACGCTGCGGGTGTAATGCCAATCATTTTCGCACAGGCGATTATGTTTTTACCAGCCACTGTTGCTCAGTTTTTCCCAGAAAGTGACTTCAGCCAAGGTGTTGTTTCAGCCTTTGTAGACTTTACTTCGGTTACTTACAACATCACTTTAGCTGTTTTGATTATCGTTTTCACCTACTTCTATACATCATTGTCGGTGAATTCGAACCAAATGTCAGAAGACTTAAAGCGCAATGGCGCCTTTATCCCCGGAGTAAAACCCGGTCGTAAAACCGCAGAGTTCTTGGATGATATCCTTGCTCGTATTACTCTGCCTGGTTCGATCTTCCTGGCCATCGTGGCCATACTGCCTGCAATTGCGACAATTGCCGGTGTGAATTCTCAGTTTGCTCAGTTTTACGGAGGCACCTCCTTGTTAATCATGGTAGGTGTGGTATTGGATACCCTACAGCAGATCGAAAGTCACCTTTTGATGCGTCACTACGATGGTTTGATGAAAACCGGTCGTATCAAGGGACGTGGTAATGCAGTAGGAGCAGCCGTTTAAAAGAAAGCAGAATATGGCAAAACAAACCTCCATCAAACAAGACGGCACCATACTCGAAGCATTGTCGAATGCGATGTTTCGCGTAGAGTTGGAAAATGGTCATCAGATTATTGCTCACATTTCGGGCAAGATGCGTATGAACTACATTAAGATACTCCCAGGTGACCGTGTGCAGGTGGAAATGTCGCCTTACGATTTGACCAAAGGAAGAATTTGTTACAGATACTAAGACCATGAAGGTAAAAGCATCCATTAAAAAGCGTAGTGTTGACTGCAAGATTGTCCGTAGAAACGGCAAATTGTATGTGATCAACAAAAAGAATCCCAAGTACAAACAAAGACAAGGATAAACCATGGCAAGGATTGCAGGGGTAGACCTACCTAAAAACAAAAGAGGCGAAATTGGCCTGACCTATATCTACGGTATTGGTCGCTCATCAGCGCGTTCAATATTGGAGCGCTGCGGAATTGACGTGAATGTCAAAGTGAGCGCATGGAATGATGATCAATTAACGGCTATCCGTAAAATCATCGCCGAAGAATTGAAAACTGAAGGTGAGCTTCGTTCAGAAGTGCAGCTGAACATCAAACGTTTGATGGACATTGGCTGCTATCGTGGACTGCGTCACCGTAAGGGCTTGCCTGTGAGAGGCCAGCGTACGAAGAATAACGCCCGTACACGCAAAGGAAAGCGTAAGACTGTGGCTAACAAGAAAAAGGCTACCAAGTAATAAACGATAGCAATGGCTAAGAATACAAAAGTTGTCAAGAAGCGTGTTGTGAAAGTGGAGGCCAGTGGCCAAATCCACATCAGCTCGACCTTCAATAATATCATCATTTCGATCACGAACAATGAAGGCCAGGTGATTTCCTGGGCTTCAGCTGGTAAAGCTGGTTTCCGTGGTTCTAAGAAAAACACTCCTTATGCGGCACTCGTTGCAGCGCAGGACTGTGGAAAGGTGGCCTTTGATTTAGGTCTCCGTCGCGCAGAGGTGTTCGTTAAAGGACCAGGTGCTGGAAGAGAATCGGCTATCCGTACGATTGCAGGTTTGGGTATCGAAATCAGTACAATCACCGACGTGACGCCGGTGCCGCATAACGGTTGTCGTCCTCCAAAGCGTCGTCGCGTTTAATCGTTTAAGAAAAGTAGATCATGGCAAGATACATTGGACCAAAGAGCAAAATTGCCCGGAAATTCAAAGAGGCAATTTTCGGACCCGACAAAGCGCTCAACAAAAAGAACTACCCTCCAGGACAACACGGTGTTTCTCGCCGTGCACCTAAGAAGTCGGAATATGCAGTACAGCTGATGGAGAAGCAAAAGGCGAAATATACCTATGGTGTATTGGAGCGTCAATTTGCGCGCACCTTCGATCGTGCATCACGTAAGCGTGGTACGACTGGTGAAAACCTCTTGAAGTTTCTTGAGGCACGCCTCGACAATACCGTTTTCCGCTTAGGAATTGCTCCTTCGCGTTCAGCGGCTCGTCAGTTGGTGGGTCACCGTCATATCACCGTGAATGGTGCAGTTGTAAACATTCCTTCTTTCGAACTTCGTCCTGGCGATGTGATTGGCGTTCGTGAAAAGTCGAAATCGCTTGAAGCCATTACTGAAGCACTCAGTGGCAAGACGATGTCGAAATTCTCATGGTTGGAGTGGGACAAAGATAAAATGGAAGGCAAGTTCATCGATTTCCCGATGCGTGACCAGATTCCTGAAAACATCAAGGAACAACTGATCGTAGAATTGTACTCCAAGTAATTTCATTCATTTAATTAATCAAGTATACATGTCGATCCTAGCATTTCAGAAGCCAGATAAAGTAGTTATGCAGAAGGCCAATGATTTCGAAGGCAGCTTCGAATTCAAGCCTCTGGAACCCGGTTTTGGTGTTACTATTGGTAACGCGCTTCGCAGGATCCTGCTCTCTTCGCTGGAAGGTTACGCCATCACCAGCATCCGTATTCCGGGTGTTGACCACGAATTCCACTCTATCAAAGGTGTGGTAGAAGACGTGGTTGAGATAGTGCTAAACCTCAAGCAGGTGCGCTTCAAAAAGAAATTTGATACTGCCGATGCCGAAAAAATCTACGTTACCGTAAAAGGTAAGGATACTTTCGTAGCAGGTGATATTGAAAAGTTCTCTTCAAACTTCACCATTCTTAATCCCGACTTGGTGATTGCGAATATGGAGACTACAGTGAATTTCGAAATTGAGCTTACCGTAGAGAAAGGCCGTGGGTATGTTCCCGCAGAAGAAAATAAAGTAGTAGACTCTGCCATTGGTGTAATTCCGATTGACTCGATTTTCACACCAATCAAAAATGTTAAATACGCGATTGAAAACACGCGTGTTGAGCAAAAAACCGACTACGAAAAACTAATCATTGATATCGCAACCGATGGTTCTATTCATCCGGAAGATGCATTGAAAGAAGCCGCTAAAATTCTGATTCAGCATTTTATGCTTTTCTCTGATGAGTCTATCACCCTTGAATCGAAGCCGAAGGATGTTGCCAGTGAGGTGGATGAGAACATCCTCCACATGCGTAAAATCCTGAAGACGCCTTTGTCGGATCTCGATCTTTCAGTACGCGCTTACAATTGTTTGAAAGCTGCTGAAATCAAGACCTTAGGCGATTTGGTTAAATACGATATCGCTGATCTTTTAAAATTCCGCAACTTCGGGAAGAAGTCGCTTACAGAGCTTGAAGAGCTGGTCCGTGAAAAAGGCCTCACTTTCGGCATGGAAATCACCAAATACAAACTTGACGAGGAGTAAGAAAAATGCGTCACGGAAAAACAATTAATCATTTAGGAAGAACGAATTCGCATCGTGATGCTATGTTGCAAAACATGGCTGTATCACTCATTGTGAATAAGCGTATCAATACTACACTTGCCAAAGCCAAAGCTTTACGCAAGTTTGTTGAACCCATCATCACCAAGTCGAAGAGCGACAACACGCACTCTCGTCGTACAGTATTCTCGTACTTACAAGACAAAGAAGCGGTGAAAATCCTTTTCGGTGATGTAGCTACAAAAGTTGCTGAACGCCCAGGAGGCTATACACGTATCATCAAAACAGGTTTCCGTTTAGGCGACGCCGCTGAGATGTGTATGATCGAGTTGGTAGACTACAACGAACTTTTGTTGGGTGAAGGCAAAGAGAAGAAGGCGAAAAATACGCGTCGCTCACGTGCCAAAAAGCCAGCAGCAGCCAAAACAGCTGCTAAAGCAGAAGCAGCCGACAACGCTGAAGAAGCAGCAACAGCTTAAGTTTTCATTTTTCATGGTTTGAACCCCGTTTGCACTTGTGAACGGGGTTTTTTATTGCTGTTAGTTTTATATCGGGTGAATGTGGATTACTCAGCCTCGCTTTCTTTTGATATGAAGGCTTTTTGCACTTAAATTTGTAAAACCTTTCACATGAAGTTATTTGAAAAAGTACCGGCAATTCTGGTTTTAGAAGACGGCACTTTTTTCCACGGATATTCCGCTGGCAAAATTGGTACTACCTGGGGCGAAATCTGTTTCAATACAGGCATGACCGGTTATCAAGAAGTTTTTACCGATCCCTCGTATTTTGGGCAAATTTTGGTTGAAACCAATGTGCACATAGGTAACTATGGCATCAAAGCCCAAGATGCCGAATCTGCTAAGATTCAAATTGCGGGTATGGTTTGCAGGAATTTCAACATTTCGTATTCGCGCAAAGCTGCAGATGAAAACATTCAGGATTATTTTATTCGCCATGGCTTGGTGGCCATTACCGATGTAGATACGCGAGCTTTGGTTCGTCATATTCGTTCGAAAGGCGCAATGAATGCTATCATATCTTCTGAATCGCTTGATATCGCAGCATTAATGGAACGTTTCAAGTCTATTCCTTCCATGGAAGGACTTGAATTGGCTTCAAAGGTGTCAACAACTGAGGCGTATACGCTTGGTGATGAATCGCTCCCGTACCGCGTAGCGGTAATTGATTATGGCGCCAAAGCGAATATTCTACGGTCACTGCAAGAAAGAGGTTGTTACTTGAAGGTTTTTCCCCAGTCGGCTGACTTTGCCGATATACAAGGTTTTGAACCTCATGGGGTCATGTTATCGAATGGCCCAGGCGACCCCGGGGTGATGACCAAACAGATAAGTGTGGTCAAAGAAGTTTTGGAGTCGGGTATGCCTATTTTTGGTATTTGTCTCGGGCACCAATTACTAGCGAACGCAGTAGGTGTAAAGACGTTTAAAATGCACCATGGCCATCGAGGCATTAATCACCCTGTAAAAAATCTACGCACCGGTCGATCTGAAATAACCTCTCAAAACCACGGTTTTGGTGTTGACCCGGAGAGCATAAAGAATAATCCGCGTGTAGAAATTACACATGTTAATTTGAACGATCAAACCATTGAAGGTATCCGAATTACGGATCGCAAAGCTTTTTCGGTGCAATACCACCCAGAGGCCTGTCCCGGTCCGCACGACTCACGTTACTTATTCGACGATTTTATAAGTGCTTTAAAACCCTAGTTTATGCCAGTAATAGAAGATATTTATGCCCGCCAGATTTTAGATTCTCGCGGTAACCCAACGGTTGAGGTGGATGTGATTACATCCGATGGCTTTACCGGTCGTGCTGCTGTGCCCAGTGGTGCATCAACCGGTATACATGAGGCCATGGAGTTGCGTGATGGCGATAGTTCTTCCTACATGGGAAAGGGCGTGTCAAAGGCAGTGGATCATATTAATGACCTAATTTGTGAAGAGTTGGTAGGGATGGATTTGTACGATCAACAGGGATTAGACGAAGTGATGATTGCTCTTGACGGTACAGCCAATAAGTCAAAACTTGGCGCCAATGCTATTTTGGGTGTATCGCTTGCTGCATCACGTGCTGCAGCTGCTTCTTGCGGAATGCCGCTGTATCGCTATGTAGGTGGCCTCCATGCCAACCTTTTACCGATACCCATGATGAATATCCTCAATGGGGGAGCACATGCCGATAATAGCATCGATTTTCAGGAATTTATGGTTATGCCAGTGGGTGCAACTAGTTTTGGAGAGTCGCTGCGCTGGGGTACTGAGGTTTTTCATCACCTGAAAGCTGTACTCAAGAAGAAGGGAATGTCGACCAACGTGGGCGACGAGGGTGGTTTTGCTCCCAACATCAAATCGAATGAAGAAGCGATTGAAACGGTAATCGCAGCAATTGAAGCTGCTGGCTACCGTCCGGGTGAAGACATCTATATCGCCATGGATGCAGCAACTACCGAGTTTTATGACGAAAAAACCGGGCTATACACTTTCAAGAAGTCGAGCGGTAAGCAGATGAACTCTTCGGAGATGGTCGCTTATTGGGCCGAATGGGTAAAGAAATACCCTATCATCAGCATAGAGGATGGTTTAGCTGAAGACGATTGGGAAGGATGGGCTGCTTTAACCAAGGCAATTGGTGGGAAGGTACAGTTGGTTGGCGATGATTTGTTCGTAACCAACGTAAAACGTTTGCGTAGAGGTATCGAACAGTCGGTAGCGAATTCCATCTTGGTCAAGGTGAATCAAATAGGCACCTTATCGGAAACCATCGATGCTGTTCAAACAGCACAAATCAATTCGTATACGTCCATCATGAGCCACCGTTCAGGCGAAACGGAAGATACCACCATTGCCGATCTTGCAGTGGCACTCCGTACCGGGCAAATTAAAACCGGCTCAGCTTCGCGATCAGACCGTATTGCCAAGTATAACCAACTGCTCCGAATAGAAGAAGAATTGGGCGATAGCGCGCAGTTCCTCGGAAAAGCCTTTAAATTTGCCTGAGTATGAATCGATTGAAAAACGTTTTGCCCTGGTTAAAAAACCGCTACGTCCTCACGCTTTTAGTGTTCGGAGTGTGGATGACGTTTTTCGACAGTCATGACCTGATTACACAATACCGTTATCGGGTTCGATTAAGCGAATTGGAGGAGAATAAACGTTTCTACGAAGAACAAATCGTTCAAGTGAAAAAAGATCGGGAAGAGTTAATGACCGATACCGAAAAGCTTGAAAAGTTTGCCCGCGAGAAATATAAGATGAAAAAGGATGACGAAGATCTTTACATCGTTATCCGGAAATAACGCTTAATGTCAACAATTCGAGCCATCGTCAAGATGGCTCGAATTATTTATAGGGTAGAGCAAAATGAAATTGACCCTGGCGGAGTTCGATCGTGTTACTGCCATTTTCTTCAAATAGCATACAATTTATACCTGCGGTAACAGCTTTTGTCGGTTTACCTGAATTGTCGCGCAAATAATCACTGAGCTGCGTGATCGTGAAATTGGCCCAGTTGGGTTGCTGGCGATACACGCTGGAATACAATTTCCCTAGCTTATCACGGTACTCAATGCGGACGTGACCATACTGGTTGGGATCTTCGGCCAAGGTAATGCCCCCAATCCTAAAGTTGGCCGCACAATGCAGATTTGGATCACTGGAAATGTGCTTTTTTACCAAAACAGTGCACGTTGCTGAACTCACAGTAAGAATTACAGGAAATACAGCCGGAACACTCATCGAGTCAACTGCAATTACTGCACTTTGACCGAAAAAGAATTGCCCGTTAATTTCCCACCGCAATGCAAAGGGCACAGGAACATTTATGTTTACCGGGACAAATTGAACCAACGTAGATCCTGGTACTCGGTTTACTGTAAAGTCAACCGAACATCCCGGTCCATTCGGGTCTACAAGTAAATTTTGTTCAATCGTATTGCTGCAGCCATTCGAAAATGCGCTGGTCAGTGAAACCCTGTAGTTCCCAACAGCTAAAGTTGAAGTTGGATTTAAACCCACTAAAGTATCGATAGGAGAGCCTGTGCTATCACGAACCAGCCAAAGGTGTTGAACAGCCGTAGTACCTGCTGCGCCCGTTGATTGGCCATTGAAGGTTACGTTGTGGAGGTTATTTGCGCCCGCATTGCGCTGAAAAGGATAGTTTTTGAGTTGGAGTGTGGAATCAATCAGCAGCGGAGATTCGGGTGGCGAAACTCTGAAATCACGTAGAACCACGGTCATTACTTCTGGGCAATTCACACATGGGCTTGGCTCAATACGTCCCTCGAGTTCATATAGGCCGTTGGCGAGCTGCGTTAATTCAGTGCTCATAAAGCGGGTATTGATACCAGCCTGCCACGAAAAGGGTACACCATTTAGATAGCCATTCATGCTAAAAATGGGTGAATTCTCTTGAAGTTGCTGATTGGGCAATTCAATTTCGGGTTGACAGTTGCTCATTATCAATCCCAGAAGGCCATAAAGAAGGAGTTTTTTCATAGTTTCTTTCTAAATGGAGTGTATTGTAAATGTATGTTCAGTTGATTATTTCTACCCAAAGCAAATGCCCCACGAGCTTCTGGGAAATGCAAATAATTTAAGCCCAGTTGAAAGCCTGAAAGAATTTGATACTGGTAGCTCAAGCTAAATCCTATGCGGGCTGGCGAAAAGTTACTCACCTTTCCAAGTCCTGTATTCGTGCTTGTTGTCGACTCACCGTTTTGAACAAATAGGCTGTTCCGAATCTCATAGCCTGAACTCAGATAATGCTGCCAAATAGGACCTGTTTTGAATTGATGATTTTGTCCTAATTGCATGCCTACGAGCAAAGGTACTTGCAACATCCAAGCGGTATTTACTTGGATACTTTGTTCCTCTATGCTTATCCCAAAGCCGTAGCGAGTAGTCGTACGGGTAAAAACACCTCCGCTTACGGGTTCATAACTCAGTTGAGGTCCTGTTTCAACCAGCCATCTTTCGTTGAATCGATATTGTGCAAAAACGCCTGCTGCGAATGCCATCTTGCGACTTGTCGTATTTTCCGAAGCGGTTATATTTTGTCCTGTTCGTGCCAATACCCCAAAAGAAAGTTCGTGTAGGTTAGCTTTTTTTGGCAGCACTTCTGTTCTTCGATATTTAGGTAGTTCGCGTAAGCTGGTATCGGCTTCCAGCTTTTGAAATTTCGAACGGATTGTTCTCCAGCCGAGTTTGTTCATCGAAGCCAGATAGGCGGTGTAACTAGTAGTGTCGTGGATAACGGGATTAGGGTCAATTTGAATTTCCGACACTAAGGACGATGAAGATGTACCCGTTGTGGCGCTTTTCGGTTTGAAAGGCTTTTGGGATGTCTGTTTGGAGCGCGGCTCGGAGGTCTCGCTTGAGTTTAAATTCGAAGCTGTTCGAGCTTCGACACGCTCTTCCGCATCATCCTTTTGATTAGCAACAAGAGGTGTGGTTGTTTCTTTGGTAGGAGGCTGCAGCCAATAGCCTGCAGCTATACCTCCTAGCAGTAGGACTGGTATAAACCACCACCAAAAACGACGACGTTTTGGCCTTGCGTCGAGCATTTTGCTGGCTTGATCCCAGGCGCTGGGATCGTAAGCAAAATCCTGACTCTCTAGGGTTTTTTTCAGAAGTCGGTCAAATTCTTCAGGTTGCACTTCGGACCTCCTTTTGTTTTAAAAGCTTGTTTTGCAACAATTGCCTTGCGTTTGACAAATGCCATTTTGATGTGTTTTCACTCATGCCCAGCATTTGTGCGATTTCTTTATGTTTAAAGCCATCTACTGCATACAGGTTAAATACACTTGCAGTCATGGGGGGTAATTCTCTTATCAATTGTATCAAATAGTCGTAATCAATCTTCTGGTCGGTTTCGCTTTCATCACGGTAGATGTCGAGTATAGATTCTTGAGGGTCAATAGGAACGTAGTATTCTTTGTATCGTTTTTCTGCCCTGAACTTATCGAGTATCACATTTACAGTTAATTGGCGCATCCAAGGCTCGAAAGGGAGATCGGTATTGTATTTGGCTAACTGACTGATTAGTTTAAAAAAGCTCAGATTCAGTAATTCAGTTGCATCGTCCTTGTCGCGAGCATAACGCATGGTAATCTGCATCATCGGCGAATAGCAAAGCCTGTAAAGTCGGTTATGTGCCGCTCTATTGTCTTCAATACATGCCTGAATGAGCTCTTTACCAGGTACCATATAGCTAAATACGACAGGGCAAGCTTGCGCCTGCCCTGTCTTGCTTAGTCAAATCAATTGTTAATATACGAGTACCTTATGAACTTTACCACTTCCTGATGTTTCTAACATATAAAGTCCCGGTTTCAAATCAGCAATTGAAAGGGTCTCTAGCTGTTCTCCTGAAGTGCGTTCGATATTGAACGTTTTTACGGAACGACCCTGTAAATCGCGTAGGATGAGTTGGGTGGAGGTGTTTTCGATGCCTCTCAGTACAACATTCAAAACGTCTTTCGCTGGATTAGGATAAACGCTGCCGATGAGGACAGATTCGTCGGCTACCGAAGTACTGATACCATTGCTACCAACGGTGAAGTTCACGTTGTGGTTCAAATTGGCTTGGTCGATTGTAAATGTCCATACCGAAGAGTTCATGCCCATCATTTCTACGCGAAGGTGGTAGGTGCCCTCTGGCAGACTGGCGATATTGTAACTTCCGTTGTTGCTGGTATGGGTAAATTTCAGTATCGCACCTTGTGCATTTTTGAGTTGTACTTGCATGCCATGCAAACCTGCGGTTCCTGTGATGGGCAGGCCTCCATTTACACCACCACCAACGCTACCGCCACCGCTGCCTGTGCCAGTCGCTGGTTGAAGTGTTATTACTAGCTGATAAGCAGATCCATTGCTGCTCAACGGGAAGGTGTTTGCTGCGGTCCATGTGGTAGCGTTACCAAAGTAGGTAGGTACATAGTTCGATGCAGCACCCGAGCGGAGCCTGGCCAATACCGAAAAGGTTCCTATTCTGTTCACTTGAGCCGAAAACCAAGCATTGCCTAGTGAGTCAATCGCGTAAACAGTATCAATGGGTGTCCAAACGCCATTATTTACTTCGATAATGATGGCCTCAACTGTATCGATGCCAAGAGGCGAGGATGGTGTATAGCCTGTTACATTACCGAAAATAGTAGTTACAGGTGCCGAAGGATTGGTTTGCAACTGAATATTGACGTTTTGAATGAAGGTGGCATTGGCAACGTTAACGATTAGTGCATTCAGAGGATTGGTTGTATTGCCGAACCAAGTGGGGAGCACCGTTGAGGCATTGGTTGATCCCGGTGTCAATTCTGCTTTGATACGATAGGCTCCAGGTTGAAGAGAAAAACAGTATGCTGTCCAACCGGTGTTTAATGAATCGAATCTGTAGATAGTTGTGTCGAGTCGTACAGTACCGAAGCGTAAGGAGTATAGTTCGATTTTTGCGGTGTCGCCAGCTGCCAAAGTGCTTATGGTACCACAAATAGAGCTGTTTACAGGCACTGGGCTGCCGGTGCATAGAATGTTTCCGAAACTGGCTACGTAATTCGTTGCAGGCGACCAAAAAGTGGAATCGATAACTGAACTATTGCCACATTGTGAGATGGCTACTACCGTTCCCTGCGTCCAGCCCATTGGCACGCTGTAGGTTTTAGCGAAAAAGCCCAACGAGTCGGTGGTCACGGTGTCGTTAATGGTAGAGGCAGGGCTGCCTGCATTGATAATCAGTGCAACGCGTTGGTTGAACACACCAGCAGTAACCGAGTTTATTATTCTACCATTCACGGTAAGAAGCTGGGCCGATGCGATGGTGCTAAGCACTAAAGCAAGCGCGAGTAGAAGTAAATGTTTTCTCATAGTAGGTTGTTTATACTCTGCAATACGTTCACGCAAGCAAAAGGGTTGGGTGCTGCAGTCAATAGTTTCCAGAAATCCGACGAATGAGCCACTCTATCGTGAGGAAAAGTAGCATCAGGGCCAACAACCATTTTTGTTGAATGAGATCAGAAACTTTTTGTTCGTAGTAACTGATTGGTTGCAGCCTATTTTGCTTTTTGAGCTCGCTCATCAACAAAGGCCCCTCTTTTGCTGAAATCAAACTCCCACCTGTAGCGTTTGCGATTTGCCGGAGTAGTTCATGGTTGGCCCTGGTTTGTAATTTTTCGAGGTTTACAGCAACTACACTGAAACCTCCATTCGCGAAAAATTTATCTTTTTCGAATTCCACCTCGGCCTGATAACGGTAGTCGCCTTCTGGTAAGCTTCCAATATTTAAACTGTATTGCTTGCCAGTTTTGGCGAAAGAGTATTTGAACTGTTCCTTCTTGCCGTTGGTGAGTATTAACCGAACCTCTGGCTCATTAATCGGCTCGTAGCTTTTATTGTAGAGTTCAGCAGAAAACAAAATGGCTTCCCGAGAACTAAACAATTTTTTACTGCTGGCTGCCTTAAACCTGGTTTTTTCTTCTTTAATGCTTAAGTAGCCTATGGTCTTGCGTATCAATTCGAAAGTTAGGTCAACCTCGCTTTCTGTTTCAGCTTCGTGTAGTTTCCATCGCCATAAACCCTCACCCGTGGTGAATGCTCTCCTCGGCGAAATATTCGTGGTAAATGCCCAAAGGGGGAAGGTGCTTTCTACATTGCCAATGCGCTGAGCAAGGATACTGCTTAAATTAACAGCCTGCTGGTATTCGCCAAAAGGCACATCGAGCGGCGGGTAGTTGGCTAACTTTGTAGAAACTGCTGGGTCAACTACAAAAAGATTAAAGCTCGATAACCAACTGGCCATTGCTTTGTTGGTGGCATTCGACCTTGTTGTAATCTTCAAGCTAGGTTGCAGTTGGTTGAAGTGAATGAGACTGGTTTGGCTACCCGTTATGTACCAACATGGCCACTCTTTATTCTGTATCAATTTGAACCAGGGTGAGGCGGCTGAATTCGCCGTTGGGAATTGATGAAGGATGATAAGGTCGGGTTCTTCATTCAACTGAACAGCTTTTTTCGCCCACTTCAGGGTAACCTCATATTGTGGAAGCGACTCTAGTGCTTGCCGAATTACGGCAATATCGGGGTGAGGAGCAGCAGCAAGAAGCAGAATTCGTGTGCGATTCTCCAACACTTCAACATAAAAGTCACGGTAGTTATTCTCTGGCACCACGTCCGGCCCATTCACCTTGACCTCAACGCGATAGTGTTTCAGGCCCGATTCGTTGGCATCTACGACAAAGGAAATGTCTTTTAGGTCCTGTTCGCTGGTAAGGTTCACCGATTGTCGGTCGATAGCCTTTTTGTTACTACCTGATAATTCGATTAGCGTAACCTCTGCAACTTTACCCGATTGTAGGCTCGACTTCAGCTGTACATCAACAGGGAAGGAGATACCCTTAAATACAATTGAATTTACTTTGATTTCGTGCACACCAATATCGCGTATGGGCTGAGTATCGCCTCTGGCAATAAAATATATCGGCATTTGAAGCTGCATGGCCAACTGCAGTGGACTCTCGCCTTGATTGAAGATTCCATCTGTTTCAACCACCAAACCGGCTAACGGCCTACTCCCATATTGTAAACCTATTGACTTAAAGAGCTCGCTAATGTTCGAGGCGGCATCTTGGTTCTCGGCATTATCCCAGCCTTTTCTCGTTTTCTCGCCAAAACTTAGGGTTTCCGGCTTTACATCTTTACCCAGCGTTGAAGATAAAAGCTCGAGTTTCGAGTCAGCAGGCATGGAGCTGCTTCTATCGCGTGCCAAAAGAAGTAAAGGCTCTTCTGTAATTTTCTCCTCGCTTTTAATAAACGGATTTAAAAGCAGCAACACCAACATGGCTACACTACTGCCACGCATGAATGCTGCGATTGCGAGTGTTAAAGCCTTATTTTGAAGCTGTTTTTGCTTGAAATAGAGCAAAGCGGCATAAACAGCACCTGCCAGAAGGGCTACTAGCCAATACCAAAAAGGAATTGAAGCAAAAAAAGTCATTGGCTAAGGAAACGGAAAAAAAGCAAAGCTGTTTCGATTACATCTGCAATCCGCCACAAACATTGATAACTTGACCTGTAATGTAGGCGCTTCTATCGCTTGCCAGGAATACGGTTAAGTCGGCTACGTCTTTCGTTGAACCCGGCCGACCCAACGGAATCATTTTATTCCATTCTTCAACCACCTTCGCATCTAAGGCCTCGGTCATTTCGGTTTGGATAAAGCCCGGGGCGATAGCATTACAACGAATGTTACGTGAGCCCAACTCTTTCGCAATTGCTTGAGTAAAGCCGATAACTCCGGCCTTAGAAGCAGAATAGTTAGCCTGACCAGCATTCCCGTCGCGACCTACTACCGAGCTCATGTTGATAAAGCTGCCTTTGCGTTGCTTCATCATGTGACGCGACGCATGTTTGGTAATATTGAATACCGATTTTAGGTTCGTGTCGATTACCGCATCCCATTGCTCTTCGCTCATTCTTAATAGCAGGCCGTCTTTGGTAATGCCTGCGTTATTTACCACAATTTCCAAATCGCCAAAATCAGCGATGATGTCATTGATGAGTTTTTCAGCCTCTGAATAACTGCCGGCATCCGACTTATAACCTTTAGCTTTAATTCCTTGAGCCGATAGTTCAGCTTCTAGAGCACGTGCTTTTTCTTCCGACGACAGATAGGTAAATGCAATATTTGCCCCTTGCGCGGCAAACTCACGGGCAATGCCCAAACCAATACCTCTGGATGCGCCAGTGATGAGGGCAACCTTACCTTCAAGCATTTTCATTGTTAATGGGTTTAGCTTTCAAAGATACAAGTTCCTTACACTGCTGCCAGTATCTTAGGTCGCTTTCTCTTCGGATAACCTTTTTCGCTCGTTCAGCAGTTCGTGGAGATGCCGTTGTTTGCGGGGCTCTCGATTTGTTTTTGAAAAATCGGTGAAGTACCGATGGTCTTGAAGAAAATTGATTTGAAGATCGAGCCAATCTAACTCTGTGATGTTGGGATTTTCGATTTTCAGCTCAGAAAATAATCTTCTCGAAGGCCCAAAATAATCTTCGGTACCCAGGTAGTTTAAGTCAGCATCACAGAGTATTTCTGCCAATCGAGAGGTGGGCGATTGAGGAATTTTTGTGGCCAGAATCATGGCACATATTTTCTCAATTTCAGCTTCGTTAAATCCATATTCAGGAAGCTGACTTCTCACCAACTCACAGCTCGTCAATTCGTGGTTGGTACTACTGAGCAAAAAGCCGCTGTCGTGAAAAAGGGCAGCAACTAACACCAAGGCCAATTCTTCATCGTCCACAAGTTCATAGTGCCCGATATGTTCTACACACAGCATTACATCCAAAACGTGGTCAACGGAATGGTAGGTTAGCTCTGGACTCAATTCATTACGCAATTTGGTGAGCCAATAATCGGTAACTCTTTTCAAACGAATTAAAACGGACTCGGTCATAATGCAAAACAAATGGACTTTCGACTATCGTTTTTATCTCAATGTTGCATCCTTTTTCACTGTTTAATTACAGATTCAACAAAATACATATTGATGTTCCCCTTGTTTTTTGCCTGAACCGGACCTCTGGGAGTGCAAACAAAATGTTGATTTATTTGCAGGTAAGTTGATTCTGAGATATTTATTTTTCCCGCTTCACTATGTTGTTCCATGCGTGCTGCGGTATTCACAGTATCGCCCCAAATGTCGTAAGCATACTTTTTTACCCCTACTATGCCTGCTACTACGGGACCAGTATGTAAACCTACCCGGATGTGAAACTTACTTTTCGTATTTTCCATGTACGCCCTAATGGCCAAAGCTGCTTGGGTAACACGAATGGCATGGTCGTCTCGCTCTTGGGGCAAACCACACACAGCCAAATAAGCGTCGCCAATGGTCTTGATTTTTTCTAGGCCAAACTCTTCGATTATGCTGTCGAATACGGTGAAATGACGGTGTATCTCTTCCACTAGCTCTGTTGGCGATAGCTGCTCGCTGATCCCCGTAAAGTTTACAAAGTCGGTAAACAACACGGTTACCTGATTGTATTGTCTCGCTCTAGAATAGCCGTTATGTTTTAGTTCATCGGCAACTTCACCAGGTAGAATGTTTAACAACAAAGATTCCGAGCGGTCTCGTTCTTTTTGTAATTGCAGATTGTGCGCAAGTTTGGCGCGGTAGTTTCTCAAAATGAGCAAGAGGGTAACTAGTAATAGCCCTACGATGATGTAAGCAGCCAGCTGTTGATTTTTTCGACGACGGTTTTCAAGCGTTTGCTGCAATAAATCACGTTCATTACGTGCAATGCGCTGTTCTATGTCGAAACTGATGATCCGATTTTGGTATTCATCACGCAGTATTTCTTGCTGAAGATGGATATACTTATCAAGCGTTTCGAGCGCTTCTTTGTTTCTTCCTGTTTTTTTGAATGCCCGTGCCAACAGTTCATACACCTGTAACTCGTATTTCCGAAGATTGGCACCTTTTAGCGCATCACTTTCTTTGGCAAGGAGGGGTATAATTTCCCTGTACTTGCCGCGAGCGTAAAGTACTTCGGCTAATGACAAGCGCGGAATGAGAATACCTACAAAGCTATTGTTGTTAATCCCAAAAGAGTCGAAGAGCTCTACGGCATTTTTTGCATAACGCTCGGCCTCTTCGAGTTTGTTTTGAGCAAGCGCCATTTGAGCTTTCATAAGCTCGAAACGTAACAAATACTCGGGGTCTGAGCGGCTTTCGTCGAGTACCTTTCGCGTTTGTTCGAGCCAATAGATCACACTATCGGTTTGAAGTTGATAATGGGCGCTAAATAGCTCCATGTACACAAACAACCGGTCGTGAATGTACAAGGTGTCTTTGTATCTATCGGCATAGGCCTTAGCCATATGCAAATAAGGAAGGGCTTTGGCCGGCTCCCGGTTTTCGTTGTACATAAAGCCAGTTACTGCTTTACGATTGATGAAGCCCATTACCCCTAAGCTTTGCCTTTCGAGTTGATGGCCGAGTAGCCACAGCGGATGAATAACCTGTTGAGGGTTTAAAAATTGGGTGGATTTGAGCTGAAAGTAAATGGCCTTTTCGAGCAGGCCCAATGGAGCATAAAGTGCTCTAAGACTATAATAAGTCAACGAAAGCAGGTCAGAATCGTTTTTACTGGTATATTCTGCTGCTTTTTGATTGAAATAGTCAATGCCCTCGTAAAGCTGATTGCTGTTGCGGTAAGGGATACGCAGTAGCGCAAGTGTTGATTGTAATAGTGTTTTTTGAAGGATGTTCTCGTGTTTTTCGAGCCTAGTTACCAAATTTTTAGCCTCATTTATCGCAAGAACAAACGACTTGCCTTTGACAAGTCCTTGAATAAAATAATATTCGAAGGCATAATGAATATCTGGCGTCAGTACGTTTTTGCTTCCTTCTAGAACTTTCTTAAGCTGATGGTATTCCGCCGGCGATAATACGATATCATAGGTAATCTCAAATGCCCGCTTCAAGCTAGTGCTGTCTTCCTTTGGGCTATTTTGGAGCAATCGGAAGTTTTCTAGCAGCACGTCTACATCTCGCTGCTGAGCGGAGGTATCTCGTAGCGAAATTAATGCCACTACAAATACCAAAAAACACGTACAGATATGTCTTTTCAACGAATTCACGTCCCAAATTACATATCTATTTTACCTTTAGCATTCATTTTTGGGCTCCTTGTGAAAATGTTATTCGAATGAATTGATAATGTAAAGTTTTGCCTAAAATTTAGTTTTAGGCTTTGTGTGCTTAATATCTGAAGGATTAACGCCAAAACTCTTCTTGAATGAGCGTGAAAAATAGGGCAAACTGCCGAAGCCGAATTGCTCTGCTATTTCTGCTACGGTTCCGGTGCCTTTTTCGAGTTCTTTAAGAGCCAACTTTAATTTGTATTCCCGTATGTAATTCGTGGTCGATAAACCTGTAATGTTTTTTATCCTCCTATGCAGCTGTGTTCTACTCATGTGCATCAAGGCACTTATTTGCACCATGTCGGGCAAGTCAACGTGTAAATGGGCTTCAATGATTTGGTGTAACCTGCCCATGAATTGTTCATCGATACTTTCCTTCTCCTGCGCTTTTACGAGCTCTTGTACGGTGGTGCGGCTTGCTTGGTCGCGAACCAATTCTCGATTTCGGAGTAACTTGTGAAAAACAGCGAGTTGAAACGCATCGGATTCTGAAGTCAATAAAATCTCATCCACTAGATGGTCGTTCGCATTTAACCTTTCCTGTAGCGATACGGAGGAGGTTGACCATACCACAGGTATAGCAGAGCTTCTACTATTCGATTTCAAAAATTTAAGCGCTTGAATGAAGTCGGCATGCATGGCTTGTTCACACACCACCAGATCCGGTGTATGATCCATCGTTAAACGAATGCCTTTTTCAAGGGTATGCGCGAAAATGAGCCGATAGGTACCGCTAAGTTTTTTCTGCCAAGCTTGCTGTGCACTTTCCGGTGCAATCACGACAATGAGGGGTTGTTTATTCTTTTGAAAGGTATCAACGGCTATAATTTCATACGTATCCACTTCTTTAATCAACTCATTCAGTTGATATGGGCCATTTTCAAAAATTTGGTCGATTTGGTATTGATTGTAGGTTATGGATTCGGAAGTATCAAATACGGGCATTTCCACTACTGCCAACGTGCCTTGGTCAGTTTTAGATATGAAGTCAAGGGTGCCTTCCAAAACATCTAAGAGTCGTTTTACTAGATAGAGACCAAGGCTAGTGCTTTGGTAATATTTTAGGTGGAGTGGATCGTCGTAAAACGGGTTAGTAAGTTGTGGGATTTTGTCGGCCTGTATACCTATACCATTGTCCGACACGGTAATCGAAACGGCGGGTTTATCTTTGAGCAATTGTACACTTACCTTTACTTCACCATCTTTTTTATTGCTATAGCGAATGGCGTTCGCGGTGAGCGTATAGAGTATGCGTCGGAGTTTCCTAAAATCGAAATAACAGTCATGATGAGCTACGTTGCTCGTGAAATGAAGTTGAACCTCGCGCTTTGAAGCTGCCTGTTCAAAGGAGTTGGTGATGCCCTGACAAAATTGAATCAAATCGCTTTTTTGAAGTTGAGCTATGGCTTCACCCGACTCTATTTCCGCTATTTCCTCCAGCAAACTAATCAACGATTGAAATCGCCATGCATTTTTGAGCACAAATTGAAGCTCATCGTGGTAGGCAATATCCTTCTCTTTGAGCAACAATTCCTCTAACGGGCGAACGATTTGTTCGAGTGGCGATCCAAATTCTTTCGAGAGGTTTCTGCCGGTTTTCGCAAGAAGTGTTTTTAATTCTTCGAGGGCAAATTCGGACATGGCTACTATTTAGGGGCTGCTATTCCTGAGAAAAGGTCGTAAACTTTAAGGATCTGCTTGTAATTCATGATTAAAACAGGAATGTTAAACTTGTTAGTAATCATCTGCTGATCGAAATTGCTTCCGATGAGGTTTTTGATTCCATCTTCCTTGTGATTGATGATGGCAATCAAATCGGCTTCAACCATATTCGCGTAGTCGAGCAGACTTGAGGTATAACCTTTATTGCCAGTTTCGGATATGCTAATCACTTCCATTTTGTGACTCTCGAGCAAGTTTTTCGCGTACTTCAAGTTGAGCTCAGTTCTTTTTTTCAGGAATTCGTCGGAATAATTTGCAGAAAACAAATGTATACGAGCGCCACTGAGTCGAGCTATTTCAATCACGTTGTGTAGAATTTGCTTTTCCTCGGCTATGAAGTCAACTGGAACTACAATTTCTTTTATGGCTGGCTGTTTTGGTGCCGCTTGGGTGATGACAAAGGCTGTTTTCGAGTTGCTGACAACGCTCAGTGCTTTGCTTCCGAACAGGTATTGTAATCCTTTAAGTCCGTGCGTGCCCATGTACACTAAGTTTGACGCATAGTCGGAAGCATACCTGCCAATTTCGGTTATTTGTCCCAACTGCGTATCCACGGTGATATGAATGCCGTTTCCAGCATACTTTCCAGCAAGTACTTCAAGCTTGCGGAGAGCGGGTGCAATCTCTTCTTCCAATTCAACCAAATGGAGCAATACGATTCGTGCCTTACACGTTTGAGCGAAGACCAAAGCATGCTTCAAAGCGTTTTCGGTGATTTCGGTAAAATCGATGGGTACAAGTAGCGTTTTCATAGGCTTTTTTTTCAAAATTACTTGGCTGCTACCCTCCGTTTTTGCACTAATGTTTCATATTTTTTCTTAAAAGTGCAAGTAATATGCCTCCTAAAAGTAACGTTAATCGTATTTTACCTACACAAAAAACAAAATCATGAGCCGTCTTTTACTCTTCTTCACCCTCTTTTCGGCCACTGTATCAGCACAAGAAGTAGATACTGCCAAAATCTTAAGGATGTATGACAATCAAACCATCGTCTTGGAGCCATCCAGCAACCGATACCAACGCGGAAGAGATATGAATGAAATAGGTATTTTCAATCAAAAAATGGTTGGTAAGTTGTCGGGCGATGAGGCCTCAGCTTTAATCTTAGAATCCTCTAAAAGAAGCCGCCGTGGATTTTGGGGAGGCGTGGGAAGTTTAGTTCTGGTGACTGGAGCTGTGGGTCTTTCATCTGTGTCTTCTCCAGTAGCAATAGTTGTGCTTACAGGTGGCGTTGTATGGTACATCTACTCCTTGAACGAACTATTTTCAGCAGAAGATTTATTAAACAAGGCAGTTTGGCATCACAACCGTGAAGTTGTGAAAAGGGCTGTTGCGCCTTGATAACGAAGCGATAATACGTTAGGCCGAACGGGCATATCTAGCAGAATTTATATTTCGCCTCTCAACTAAAGAATAGGAGGTGAAGATTTTGCTATATTTGCCCGTGTTTTTTTACCGTAAAACTGCCAAACCATTCGTTCAAAGGCTTGTTATGCTAATTAGGACGGTGAAGCAGGGATACTAAATTTTGACAAACCGACCAAGCATACCATGATGTTCAGAAATCTGATTTTCAAGTCTTTCGTTTGCAGCGCTTTTTTAGCCCTAGCTATGTTACTTCCTTCGAACGAAGTAAATGCACAAGCCAGTGGGGCTGAATTGTTCGCCAACAACTGTGCAGCCTGCCACAAAATTGATCAGGATCTTGTAGGACCTGCGCTCAAAGGCATTCACGATCGGCGTGATGAGGCGTGGCTCATCAAGTGGATAAAAAATTCACAAGCAGTGATTGCCTCGGGCGATCAATATGCCGTGGATTTGTACAACAAGTGGAACAAGGTGGCAATGCCAGCATACGACTGGAGCGATGAAGAGATTAAATCGGTTCTGGCCTATATCAAAGAACAAGAAAAGGTAGTAGCAGCCCCGGCAACAGCATCAGCCGACGGATCTGCCGCTCCGGCAGCGAGCGACGGGGGATTTAGCGACAATATTCTTTTGATGCTCATGGTCATTGTACTTGGAGCTACTTTATTGGTTGCTGGTCGTACGGTATCGGCCGCTTACAAAGCAAAAGGTATTCGTCTTTTCAATTGGAACAACATCAACGGTGCACTTTTCATCGTATTCCTGCTCGTCTTTTTTGCCTTCGTAGGTTGGCATTTCTTGAAGTACATGAAGTACACCTTACCCGTGGCCGCATCGGCGCACGGAGTTTTGATCGACAGGATGTTGGCGATTACCTTTTGGCTCACGTTTGTGGTGTTCATCATCACCCACATACTTTTGTTTTATTACGCCTACGCTTACCGCCGCAAAGAAGGTCAGCAGGCTCTTCACTATGCCGATAACCACAAACTAGAATTCTTGTGGACGGTTATACCTGCTGCTGTGTTGACGGTTTTGGTGCTCTACGGAACTAAGGTTTGGAGAGACATCACCCAAGGTGAAATTGCCAAGGAAGCACTTACGATCGAGCTTTTTGCTTATCAATTCGGTTGGAAAGCACGTTATACAGGTAACGATGGTGAATTGGGTAAACACGACTACCGATTAATTTCAGCCACCAACGACATGGGTATTAGTCCCGAAGACCCGAAAGCAGCCGACGATTTGTTGGTTCCAGAGGTGTATTTGGTGAAGAACCAGCCTGTATTGCTAAAGTTGCGTGCTCGTGATGTTATCCACTCGGCCTATTTACCCCACTTCAGGGTGCAAATGAACGTGGTTCCGGGCATGCCTACACAATTCTATTTTACACCTACCATGACCACCGAAGAGATGCGTCGTGCAACGGGTAACTACAACTTTAACTACGAGCTCGCATGTAATAAAATCTGTGGAGCAGCTCACTTTAACATGCGATTGAAGTTTGTAGTGGTAGAACAAGCAGCATACGACGCTTGGCTGGCCAAGCAAAAAACCTATTTCAAAAAACCAGCTGCGCAAACAGCATCATTGAATCTGAACTAAGAAATTAAGGCAACCATCACTATGGCGCACACACACGACCACCACCACGACCACCATCAGGAGACGTTCATCTCGAAGTACATCTTCTCGATGGATCACAAAATGATCGCGAAACAATACCTCATCACAGGTATGATTATGGCGATTATCGCTGCTTTACTTTCACTTTTATTCCGTCTTCAGCTGGGCTGGCCCGAAAACACCTTCCCATGGCTAGAAACCTTGTTGGGCGATTGGGGTAAAGGTGGCCGCTTGGATCCAAATTTCTACCTGGCTTTGGTAACTTTACACGGAACCTTGATGGTGTTCTTTGTATTGACAGCTGGATTGAGTGGAACGTTTTCCAATTTGTTGATTCCATTGCAGATTGGTGCACGCGACATGGCTTCGCCGTTTTTGAACATGCTTAGCTATTGGTTATTTTTCTGTTCGTCGGTGATCATGTTGATTTCACTTTTCGTAGAAAGTGGCCCAGCGGCAGCAGGTTGGACAATTTATCCGCCATTGAGTGCCTTGCCGCAAGCTGTGCCCGGTTCAGGATTAGGGATGACCTTGTGGCTCATTTCGATGACTTTGTTCATCGCTTCGTCGTTGATGGGTGCATTGAACTACATCACCACTATTTTGAATATGCGTACACCGGGCATGAAAATGACCCGCATGCCATTAACCATTTGGTCGTTTTTAACTACAGCTATACTCGGAACGCTCTCGTTCCCAGTACTCTTGGCTGCAGCGGTGTTGCTCATTTTCGACCGTTCTTTCGGAACGAGCTTTTACTTGAGCGAAATTTTCATCGCCGGTGAAGTGTTGAACCGCAATGGAGGAAGCCCGATTCTTTTCCAGCACTTGTTCTGGTTCTTGGGTCACCCCGAAGTTTATATCGTATTGATGCCTGCCTTGGGTATCACTTCAGAAGTAATTGCAACCAATGCACGTAAACCCATTTTTGGCTACCGCGCCATGATTGGTTCCTTACTTGGTATTTCTGTTTTGTCGTTCATCGTGTGGGGGCACCACATGTTTGTAACCGGAATGAACCCCTTCTTGGGCAACGTATTCATGATCTTGACGTTGATTATCGCGGTGCCTTCGGCAGTAAAAACGTTCAACTATCTGGCAACGCTGTGGAAAGGTAACATCCGATTTACTCCAGCCATGTTGTTTGCAATTGGCCTGGTTTCGTTATTCATTTCTGGTGGATTAACGGGAATTTATTTAGGTAATGCCGCATTGGATATCAATTTGCACGATACTTACTTCGTAGTAGCGCACTTCCACTTGGTAATGGGTTCGGCCTCTATGTTTGGTATGTTGGCGGGCGTATATCACTGGTACCCTAGAATGTACGGCCGTTTGCTCAACGAAAAGCTCGGCTATTTACACTTCTGGCTCACTTTTGCAGCGGTGTACATGGTGTTCTTCCCTATGCACTTCATGGGATTAGACGGTGTACCACGTCGTTATTACAACTTCACAGGATTTGAGTGGATGAGTGAATGGACCGATTTGAACAAGTTCATCTCTATTTCAGCAATCTTGGGAACGGCAGCACAGTTGATCTTTATCTGGAACTATTTCTATAGCATCAAAAACGGCAAGAAGTCGCCGCAAAACCCTTGGCGCTCCAATACGCTGGAGTGGACGGCTCCTATCGAAGAGCGTATGCACGGCAACTGGCCTGGTGAAATTCCTCATGTTCATCGTTGGCCGTACGACTATAGCTTACCCGGCGCTACAGAAGATTTTATCCCGCAAACGGTGAAAGACGATGACTTGCCAGAAGAGTTACGTCACGGCAAAACGAAACCCGCGCCAGAACATGCGGTAAATGCGAGTGAAACTGAGACCGTAGTCGATAAAGTTCTCTTTAGCCGCTTCTTGAGCTTCTTCAGTTTCCGCAAGGCTTGATAACCGCTTAATGGATAAAACATCACGAAACCACAACGGTCGTGAGTTGGCCTACTCTAGGGTAAGCACACTGACGATTGTTGTGGTTTTTTTATTGATTGCTATTGGAGGTATTGTACGTAGCTCAGGCGCTGGTATGGGATGCCCCGATTGGCCGAAGTGTTTTGATCAGTGGGTGCCGCCAACCTCAGAGAGTGAATTGCCGGCCAATTATCAGCAGATTTACCACGACAGAGGGTATGCCGATACCACCTTTAATGCTGTTAAAACTTGGACAGAGTATTTAAACCGACTCTTCGGTGTACTTACCGGCGGCTTTATCATTTTGCACCTCATTTTCGCCGTTCGTGCTTACCGGACCAGCAATCGTTTGGTTGTACGTTTGGCTATTGCGAGTCTTGTGCTTGTCTTGGTGCAAGGTGGCGTAGGTGCCTTTGTGGTCATGACCAATTTGCATCAAGGAATCATCACCCTGCATCTCGTTTTGGCCTTGGCCATTGCAGCGCTACTGTTGGCCGCTCGAATCTACAGTAGACCGTACACTGTACAAGCAAGCGTAGCACAGTTGAAGTCAGCGCGCAAACTGGTATTGTTGGTTGGTGTTGTTTTGTTGTGGCAAATGATTTTAGGGACACAAGTGAGGGAAGAGGTAGATGCGGTAAGCCGTCAATTGGAAGGACAATCGAAACAAATGTGGCTTCGTGCCTTAGGTGCTGTATTTAGTTTGCATAAACTTTTCTCAGTGGTCACCTTGGCTTCGGTAGTTTATTTGGCCTATGTACTTCAACAATATTTTAGAGGCCAAAAGCTCCAGAACTATGGTATTTTTGCACTGCTGTTGACGGGTGCTCAACTAATGACGGGGGTATTACTGAATCAATTTGGTTTACCTGCAGTGCCACAAGCCTTGCATCTGGTTTTTAGTTCGTTGAGCTTTGGTTTACTTTTTTGGATTTGGGCTGATTTGCATCGCAGTTTAAAAGTAAATCGGGGATGAGTGCAACAACAGCAGCCGTAAATGCCGAAAGGTCTTCATCATTCATGCAAAAGCTCCGTGATTATACCCAATTTCTGAAAATTAGACTAGCCAGCTTGGTAGTGTTCAGTTCCGGAATTGGGTATGCCATAGCAGCAGGAAGTGCTTTTGATGTAGTGCAGTTTTTTTGGTTGGTGTTGGGTGGGTTCCTCATCGTTGGGGCTTCTAATGGTATCAATCAAATCATTGAACGAGATAGCGACCAATTGATGGCGCGTACGGCCAATCGACCTGTAGCTACGGGCAGAATGTCGGTGTGGGAGGCTGCTTTAATCGCCCTAATCACGGGTATTGCTGGCGTAATCATCATAGGCCTAACCACTAATCGATTGAGTGCAGCACTCGGTTTGATGTCGTTGTTGAGCTATGCATTTGTGTATACCCCCATGAAAAAACGCAGCCCGTTTGCGGTTTTTATCGGTGCTTTCCCAGGTGCATTGCCAATCCTAATCGGGTATGCCGCCTTTAATGGCCAGCTCAACCTCGAATCGGGTTTGTTGTTTTTAGTGCAGTTCATTTGGCAGTTCCCACATTTTTGGGCCATTGCCTGGGTGCTGCACGACGATTATGGCAAGGCAGGCTTCAGGTTGCTGCCGAACGCAGGCGAGCCCAGTCGGAAAAATGCTTTCCAAATTCTTTGGTATACCGCATCCATCATTCCTGTTAGTCTTGCTCCAGTTTATTACGGTTTTGCCGGAAATTGGGCTGCGGGGATATGCTTACTCGCTGGATTATTTTTTGCCTGGCAGGCTTGGGTGCTTTATCGAAAATTGGATAAAACCTCAGCCCGGAGTTTAATGTTTGGTTCTTTTCTGTATCTCCCATTGGTACAGTTGATTTACCTAATTGATAAAATTTAAGTGATGATGACCGATATGGCTAGTCCGAGAAGGACAGAAAAACGAAAGTTCGTCATGGAGCCCAAAGAATTTTTAATGTGGGCTTTCATGGTAAGTGTGTTCATGATTTTTGCGGGTTTTACCAGTGGTTACATCGTACGCAAAGGAGATGGCAATTGGCTGCAATTTGTATTGCCCAAAGCTTTTGTATTGTCTACTGCGATGGTGTTGTTATCGAGTGTGGCCATGCAGTGGTCATTTATGCAAGCCAAGAAAAATGAGTTGTCGAAACTTAAGCTAGGATTGATTGCGACAGCAGTGCTCGGGTTAGGTTTTGTAGGCGCTCAACTTTTGGCCTATTCGCAGTTAGTAGGTATTGGCCTGTTTCTCAACGGAAATCCATCCGTAGGCTTTTTATACGTGGTGACATTCATGCATGCCTTGCACGTTTTGAGTGCAATTATCGCCCTTATCGTTATATTTGCACAAGCTTTCCGGTATCAGGTACATTCCAAAAAACTGCTCGGAATACGATTGGTGACCATTTTTTGGCATTTTCTCGGATTCCTATGGATTTATCTGTACGGATTCTTTTACTTTATGAATTAAACCAAATACAAACCTGATTTATCACCATGGCTTCAACAGCAATTACTGGTAAAAAAGACATCTGGAACGGCGGCTCAGAACCGTATGGTGCGAGCTACGGCAAACTGATGATGTGGTTTTTCCTATTATCAGACGCCTTTACCTTTTCAGCACTATTGGTAGCCTATGCTGCTTTACGTTTTAGCGCACCAAGCTGGCCAGTTCCCGACGATGTATTCTCTGCAGTACCATTTTTGCACGGACATTATCCGTTGGTATTCGTGGGTATCATGACGTTCATCCTCATCATGAGTTCGGTAACCATGGTACTTGCCGTTGAAGCCGGTCACCGCGGGTCGAAGCAAGAAGTGGTAAAGTGGATGATTTGGACCATTATTGGCGGTTTTGCCTTTTTGGGTTGCCAAGCTTGGGAATGGACGCATATGCACCATGAAGGTGCTTGGTGGGGAAGCAATCCCTTTATCAATGCCGATGGCACTGCAGGTATGGTGAACTTTACCAACCTCTTTTTCACCATCACCGGTTTCCACGGTTTCCACGTGTTTTCAGGGGTAGTCATCAATATCATCATCACCCTCATGACTGCCAACGGTGTTTTCGAACGTCGCGGTACATACGAGATGATCGAAAAGGTGGGTCTTTACTGGCACTTTGTCGACCTCGTTTGGGTATTTGTATTCACATTCTTTTACCTCATCTAATTCGGTAAATCTCACGTCATATGTCACACGATCACAGTTCTACCATGTCGCCAAAAGATATTTGGCGTGTATTCTGGGTACTTCTTGCCATCACGGCAGTTGAATTTGTTATCGCCTTAGCGATACCCGAAGCATTTATGGCAAAAAGTATCAAAAACGCCATTTATATCGTCCTCACCATAATGAAGGCGTTTTATATCGTGGCTTATTTTATGCACCTCAAGTTTGAACGAATCAATTTGATCTACTCGATTATTGTGCCTACAGTGTTTATCATCGGTGTAATTGCAGCCCTGATGAACGAAAGCAATTATTGGTCAGTGATTCGATAAGACGAAGTGAAAAAGAAAATAGCCTTACTTTTTCTGCTGCTGGCTTTGCCAGCCATCACCTACGTTCTCTACGTTACTTTTGCTCAAAACAACTATAAAAAGCTTCCAGTCTTCGGACCCAAGGAAGCTTTTACATTGATGGAGGGTGGTAAAGCCGATACGGTTTATTATCAACTCCACCCGCTCGAAGGCGTTTTGCTCGAACAAAAGAATAAAGTGATGGTGGTAAGCTTCTTCCCTAGCGATAATCCAACCGATACTCGACTTCGCTACCGACAATTGAGTAGAGTAGAGGATGTGTTCAAAAAGAACCCTCTCGTTTGGTTAATTCAAGTAGCTGAGGTTCCCGATAGTTCAGTTTCTTCATTTGCGACGAGCTATTCAAAAAAAGTTGAATTAGACGGCCGATTTAGTCCTATTCCGGCACTCCTGAAGGAACGTATTTTTAAACTCGAACCCGAGTGGAAGGGTTTGGCCAAACAAAGTCCTAGGTTAGAAGAACTTACCTTTTTGGTAGATCATAAGTTGCGCGTGAGGGGTATGTACCGCACCGTAATCCGTACCGAGACGGATAAGTTGATGGAAGACATCCGGACATTGATTGTAGAATACGCGAATACAGAACCAAAACGTCGCTGACGTGTTGTTTAAATCATGAAAGAACAGGTAGCCTTACGCACCATTTATGTAGTTAGTGCAGTTGTATTTATTGCGGTAATCATTTTATTCAATTTGCCGCGGGTCGACAATCCTCCTACGTGGATTCCCTATTTGCCACTATTGAATGCGGTGATCAATGCCAGCTGTAGTGTATTGCTGATTGCTTCATTTTTTGCTATCCGCAAAAAGAATATCGCGCTTCACAAACGGTTGAATCTGACTGCCTTCTTTTTGAGCAGCTTGTTTTTAGTTTCGTACATCGTATTCCATGCCTTTGGTGTGGAAACAAGGTTTCCGACCGACAATCCGCTACGACCGCTCTATCTCGTTATTTTAATTAGCCACATAATTTTGGCAGCGGGTGTTTTACCGTTGGTGTTGCTTTCGTTTTACCGGGGACTGACGGGCCAAATTGAAGCGCACAAGCGCCTTACCCGTTGGTCGATGCCCATTTGGTTGTACGTAACCATAACCGGAGTAATAGTTTATTTGATGATTTCACCTTACTACCAGTTTTAATATGCGGCGGTTTCTTTTTGTTTTATTACTAACCCTCACCGCTTCTTCCATGCAGGACGTAGCAGGGCAATGTCCCATGTGTAAAACCTCTTTGGAAGCGAATCGTAAAGACGAGTCGGTGAAAAAGGTGGGGAATGGCATCAACAAGGGCATTTTGTACCTGTTGGCCATGCCGTTTGTTTTGGCTGGCACTGTTGGAGGTGCATATTTGTACCGTACCCGTAAGAGCTGATGGAGAAAAGCCTTATTCAAGCACTAACCGAGTGCCGTTGTCCTCAATGCCGGAACGATAAAATGTTTGTATATCCCGCTTGGAATCTGCTTAAAGCCACCAAAATGAACGAAAAGTGTTCGCATTGTGGCTTGAAGTACGAAGTAGAACCTGGTTTTTTTTGGGGAGCGATGTACATCAGTTATGCCTTTAGCGTGGCCATTTCGGTGATCGTTGGGATGCTCGATTTTTGGCTGCTCAACGATCCAGAGTTGTGGGTGTATATCTTCACCATTGTTCCTGCTTCCATCGTATTGGCGCCGCTATCCATGCGGTATTCACGTACCCTCATGTTGTATGCCTTTGGTGGGGTAAGTTATCGCGGCGAATAGCACGGCGAGGCTACATTTTCTATTCTTCCTTACATTACCTTTGCAGCAAGTACCCCAGTAAGGAATGACCGTACCCACAAAATATATCGACATCCGCGAGGTAATCAAGCAGAAGAATCCAGCCTTGCTGCGCTGGATGCCATCCTTTGTCTTGGCCTATATCCGTCGGATTTTGCATGAAAACGACATCAACGACTTCATGGCCCAGCACGGTCATTTACAAGGTCTCGACTTTGTGCATAAGGTTATTGAGGTATTTGGCGTGGAAGTGGATTTGAAGGGAAAAGAAAATTTGGTGAAACAGGGTGGCGTGATTTACGCAGCCAATCATCCTCTAGGTGGACTCGATGCCCTGGCCTTTATGCACGTATTGGGGGCTTACCGAACCGATCTGAAGTTTTTGGTAAATGATATTCTCACCAATATCAGCAATTTGAGTCCGTTGTTCGTTCCAGTGAATAAACACGGCAATCAGTCGCGGAATGCGCTTCTAGCTTTGGACGAAACCCTGAAAAGCGATCAGGCATTTTTAGTATTCCCTGCAGGCTTGGTTTCACGGAAACAAGCGGCAGGTGTTCAAGATCTGGAATGGAAAAAGACCTTTATCAGTCAGTCGCGCAAATACCAAAAAGATGTGGTTCCGGTATATATTGAAGGACGTAATTCGGAGTTCTTTTACAATCTTGCACGCCTACGGAAGTGGTTAGGCATCTCCGCAAATCTGGAGATGTTTTATCTTGCCGACGAAATGTTTGCTCAACGTGGTAAAAAGGTCGTTATTCACATAGGCGAACCCATCAGGCATACTTCTTTCGATAAGTCGAAATCGGATGTGCACTGGGCAGCCGAAGTGCGTGAACGGGTGTACCGCTTGGCACCTTAAGTTATTTTATGGAACAAATTATTGAAGCTGTCGACAGGAAGTTACTTCTCCAAGAACTAACGCGAGAGCGCTTTTTGCGGCATACCAACAAAGGGAACAAGGAAGTGTATTTGGTAAATCACCATAATGCACCCAATACCTTGCTCGAAATTGGTCGTTTGCGTGAACTTACTTTTCGGGCAGCAGGTGGTGGTACGGGCAAGTCGGTAGATATCGACAATAACGACCTCACCGAAGATTGTTACGATCAATTGATTGTTTGGGATGCAGAAGCACAAGAAATTGTTGCTGGTTACCGCTTGATAGAGTGCAGCCACGCGCATACCGATGCTACCGGACATATAAATCTTTCCACTGCGCATCTATTCGGTTTTAGCGAACGCTTTAAAACCGATTACATGCCGTATACCATCGAGCTCGGCAGGTCGTGGGTGCAGCCCGACTACCAACCCAGTAAAAACAGCAGCAAGGGTTTATTCTCACTCGACAATCTTTGGGACGGGTTGGGCGGTATCATCGTTACTCGCCCGCATATTCGTTATCTGTTCGGCAAAGTAACCATGTATCCGCACTTCAATACCGAGGCCCGCGACCGCATATTGTCGTTCATGAATCACTACTTTCCTGATCCCGACAAATTGGTGCGTCCGCATGCAGATCTTGAATTGTCTCTGACCCACGATATGACCCCATGGCTTGCCGAATTGCGAGGTTTGGACTTTAAAGAAGGCTTCAAACGACTGAATCAAGAAGTGAATGCCCGCGACGAAAACGTTCCTCCGCTGATAAGTTTGTACATGAGCCTTTCTCCTTCGATGAAGACTTTTGGCACAGCCATTAACGATGACTTTGGCCGTGTAGAAGAAACAGGGATCATGGTCACGATTGGAGATATTTATCCCGAGAAAAAAAGTCGGCACGTAGAAACCTTCGAGCGCGACCGAACTTACAGAGGTTAAGCTTTAAATATCGCCAGCCACTGGGCGCATGAGTATCTCCTCGATTACGGCCGAAGGGCTCAATTGGGCTGCTGCAATAATGGCATCCGCAACGTCTTGTGCTTCCATAAAACGTTCACGCGGTAAATCTGTTCCTTGCCAGCTATCGGTGTAGGTAGCCCCTGGCAGGATGGCTGTTACCTTGATGTGTTGGTCTTTCAGTTCTTGGCGTAGCACCTTCGCCATGCCCAGCAGCGCAAACTTGGTGATGCAATACGATCCTCCATTGGTGTAGGCGGTAATACTTGCTGTAGAACACATCATAAAAATATGTCCGCTTTGCTGCTTGAGCATATACGGTAGCAGCCCCCGCGTTAAGTGATAGGCGCTGTATACATTGGTTTCGGTAAGTTTTTCAAGCACTCCAGCTTCTTCTGTGGCAATACTGCCGGGTAAAAACACCCCGGCATTGTTGATCAAAAAGTGCACTTGGTCGCTAAAGTCAGCCACTGCCGATATAATGCTGTCGATATCTTGTCGCTGGCTCATGTCGGCAATAACGCCTTTGAACCGTTGTCGGGGATAGGTTTTTGTTAGCATCGACTCCAATTCGGCAACTTTTTCGGGCGTGCGAGCACAAAAGAGAATGTTCGACCCGTAAAGGGCAAAGGTATCGACTATGGCACGGCCGATGCCGGCTGTGGCGCCAGTGACCACTACGGTTTTTCCAGAGAAATGCGGGTGTACGCTCATGCGGTCAAAAAAAGCGTATTTTTGGCTGTTGCGAAAATGAAATGAATTTTTTTTACCACTTTGGCCGTTATTTGATGCTTATTCGGCAAATGTTCCATCGTCCGGAGAATTTTAGGATGTACTGGGATGAGTTGTTTCGCCAAATGGTGAGTATTGGCATCGGCTCCTTGGGCATAGTAGGCATCATCTCGGTGTTTATGGGAGCGGTAACTACCGTACAAACAGCTTATCAACTCGTGAGCGGATTGGTAGCTAAAACCGTAATCGGTGCCATCGTTTCTGAATCGAGTATTTTGGAATTAGGTCCCACCATTACCTCCCTGGTGCTCGCCGGTAAAATTGGTTCGAGTATTTCGTCAGAGATTGGCACGATGCGGGTTACCGAACAAATTGATGCGCTCGAGATCATGGGTGTAAATGCGCCCGGTTATCTCATCCTGCCTAAGGTAATTGCCGCCGTAACCATGATTCCGCTGTTGATAGTTTTGTCGATCAGCCTGTCGATTGGTGGAGGCATATTGGTAGGAGACTTAACCGGTATTCTACCGTCGCAGCAGTTTATCGACGGTGCGCGTAGCGCATTCAAAGGTTACAATGTATTTTTTGCACTTACTAAGGCCTTCACCTTTGCCTTTTTAATCAGTTCGGTTTCGGCCTACCAGGGCTATTTTACAAGCGGTGGGTCGTTGGAAGTGGGGCAAAGTAGCACACGAGCGGTGGTTTACAGTTGCATACTCATTTTGTTGTCGGATTATATGTTAGCCCAATTACTGCTCTGATGATACAACTGCAGCATGTTTCGAAAGCGTTTGGTGAACGGCAGGTACTTAGCGATATCAGCGCCAGTTTTTATCCCGGTAAAGTAAATATGATTATTGGAGCCTCAGGCTCAGGTAAATCGGTGCTCATGAAACTTATGGTGGGTTTACACGCTGCCGATTCGGGACAAATCCTGTACGACGGAAGAGATTATGCCACGCTTGAAAAGGCCGATAAGGTAGAAGTTCGCCGTGAAATTGGCATGCTGTTCCAAAATTCGGCCTTGTTCGACTCGCTTACAGTGGAGCAAAATGTTCTTTTTCCACTGCAAATGTTCTCTGGACAGTCAATGGCCGAAATGCTCGAGCGTGTTAATTTTTGTCTAGAGCGGGTAGGGTTAAAAGACGCCAATCAGCGCTTCCCTTCTGAAATATCGGGTGGTATGAAAAAGCGGGTGGGCATTGCTCGGGCCATCGTGCTGAATCCGAAGTATTTATTTTGCGATGAACCCAATTCTGGGCTCGATCCTTTGACTTCTATTTTGATAGATGAACTCATCAAAGAAATCACTGAGGAGTTCAACATCACCACCATAGTGAATACCCACGACATGAATTCGGTGATGGAAATGGGCGACCAAATTAGCTTTATTTACAAAGGCAAAAAGGCTTGGGAGGGTAGTAAAAGCGATATTTTATCTACGGATGTTCAAGAACTCAACGACTTTGTGTTTGCCACCACCTTCCTAAAAGACTTTCGTCATCGTCGGAATACAGGCAAATAGCTTCGAAAAATCGACGCAAGGCTGTATCTTGCAGCCGTTATTCCAAAAAGCCAATAACAGCCAATATGAGCGTACTTGTCGACAAAAATTCGCGCGTAATCGTGCAGGGTTTCACGGGTAATGAAGGAACCTTTCATGCCACACAAATGATTGAATACGGCACCAATGTGGTTGGTGGTGTAACTCCAGGCAAAGGAGGTTCGTTGCATCTCGAGAAGCCTGTATTCAATACCGTTGCCGATGCTGTGCAACAAACCAAGGCCAATGTTTCCATCATTTTCGTGCCGCCTGCTTTTGCAGCCGACGCCATCATGGAAGCAGCCGACGCCGGTATCGAAGTTATCGTGTGCATCACCGAAGGTATCCCTACCAAGGACATGATCTACGCCAAAGAATACCTCAAAGGCAAAAATGTACGTTTGATAGGACCGAACTGCCCAGGTGTAATTACCCCTGAGGGCGCAAAAGTGGGCATCATGCCTGGCTTTGTTTTCAAAAAGGGCCGTGTGGGTATTGTCTCTAAGTCGGGTACACTTACTTACGAGGCGGCCGACCAAATTGTGAAGGCTGGCTTGGGCATATCTACGGCCATTGGCATAGGTGGTGACCCAATCATCGGAACCTCTACCAAAGAAGCCGTTGAATTATTCATGAACGACCCCGAAACCGATGCGATCGTTATGATTGGCGAAATTGGTGGCGGTATGGAAGCAGAGGCTGCTCAATACATCAAGTCGACCGGTAATAAAAAGCCAGTTGTAGGCTTCATCGCCGGACAAACAGCGCCTCCGGGTCGCCGTATGGGACACGCCGGTGCTATCGTTGGCGGTGCCGACGATACAGCCGAAGCCAAAATGAAAATTATGGCATCATGTGGCATTCACGTGGTTGCTTCGCCAGCAGAAATTGGCAAAACCATGGCCGACGCTTTGAAGAAATAAAATCCGCTAATTCTTGAGAGCCGCCTTCGGGCGGCTTTTTTGTTTAATCGCCATCTTCTTTATCGTTGAGAAAAAACTGGCGGCTTTTGGCTTTGGCAAAATGCGCTTGGTTGTACGTTGCACTTGCTCCTTTGGGAATGGAAAGCGATTGCCAGTTATCGGCTTGCAGCCATTTGGATAGATAAACCAACTGCCCAACGTGATAGGGTAGATGTGCCAGTTGGCGGAGTATGGCTTCTTGTACGCTATGCCCTTCGTTGCGGATGTAAACCACTTGAACTAAATCTGCCTCGGTTAGGCTGTTCAACGCACGCTCGAGACAAGTCCAACCTGCCTCCCAGAAAGCCATCAATTCCTCACGCTGCCATTCTTGTTGGGTAAATTCCGCATCGCGGTTCCGGTTTGGTTTCTCACCATCCGTGGTTAAAAAGTCGGTCCAGCGCGATAGCATATTCCCTGCCATATGTTGCATGATCATGGCCATGCTATTGTCGTTTGTCCCAGGCAAAAATTGCAACTGTTCGAGGGTGAGGGGGGCTATGGCCTTATCGGCTAAATTGCGATAATACGCGAAGAGTTTGATGCTGCTAGTGAGGAAGGAAGGAGTCGACATGACGAGAATAACTTTGTTCTAAACTACGAATTGTGGGCGAATTCCGTATTTTTGCACTTCCACGGCCTCGTGGTACAATGGATAGTACGTAAGTCTCCGGAACTTGAGTTACAGGTTCGATTCCTGTCGAGGCCACACCAACCCTGCTTCGGCAGGGTTTTTTGTTGGGTAGTAACGAAAATTACGACCTACAGGTGACAGAACTGCAGCGTCGAATGCCGATATTCGACTATGCGAAATTTTTTACTCTTAGCTCTTTTGCTCTTCAGTACGCCCATTTGGGCACAGTTTGAATGGACGGAGCTTACCCAAGAAGCGGGCACTCGTCGTTTTGATGATGTTTTTTTTCTCACCAACCAAAAAGGTTGGGCAGTGAATAGCAGTGTCGATTTCCGAAAAGTGTTTTATACTTCCGACGGAGGCAGCAGCTGGCAGGTTTTACGTGGCTGGACCGGCACACAAATGCCCTACGTGCGCAGCATTCAATTTTTTAACGACAGTGTAGGCTTGATGGGTACACTTGGCGGCGGTATGTACCGGAGCACCAATGGCGGACAACGGTGGGACAGCATACAAGCGGCCATGTCGCCGCGTCCGGTGGCCATTTGCGGTATGTACCGCGTGAACGACTCGGTGCTTTATGCTGTGGGCGATTATGCCAGCTCTGCGCGCATGTACAAAACGCGCGACAGAGGCTTGACATGGACTTTTATTGACGTAGGGAATACCGCCAGCAACCTCATAGATGTGTATTTTACCGATGAACAACATGGTTTTGCCATTGGCCGGGCTGCCAATCCTGATAGTGGTGCGGTAATCATTTATACCGCAAACGGGGGAAATAGCTGGTCGGTGAAAGCCCAAAGTGGTCGAGGCGGTGACTTAGGTTGGAAGTTGTTTTTTCTACCCGATGGTCAAACGGGTTTTGCGACTGTACAAGCCCGAAATGTGCCTATTCATTATTTTTTCAAAACCACCGATGGTGGCCAAAGCTGGCAGAAAAAAACCATTCAATTGGGGGGAGATTCGGTTTGGTTCATTCAAGGGATGATGTTTACACCTGCAGGGGTGGGTTATGCCGGAGGCCATTTCTCGGGCGGCTTTATTCGGAGCTTCGATATGGGCGAAAGCTGGGATTTAGTGTTCAGTATGGCCAAAGGCTTCAATCGTTTTTGGAAAAAACCCGACAATACTTATTTGGTTGGTGGCAGCCAGCTGTATCGGTTAGATCCGTTGAATATTCCGATTCCCGCTGCATTGCCCAAGGTAAGTGCGACAACCATGCACCCGATGAAACTCTACCCGAATCCAGTAGTGAGTCGGGCTACAGTCGACATAAAATTTGCCTATGCTACCTTGTTTAATTTATACGCCATCGATGAGTTGGGTAGAAAGTACCGTGCCGTTGCCAATGGGTTTCAAGAAAAAGGCGATGCTCGGTTTGAGTTGGAGACCAACGGCTGGTCGCCAGGTTTGTACTACTTAATTTTGGAAACCGACCAGCATTCTGAGTCGGTCAAAATGATTGTGAAATAGCGCTTTTTGGCTTCATTTTTCACGCCAGCAAATGTTCTCACTGCAGGTCTGAAACTTATTCATTTACGGGTTTGATATTTAATAAACTTAAGGTAGTTTTGCGGTCTCATTGAATGAAGTCATAAAACCTGCTTCTATGCCCAATACTGGTAAAATCGCCCAGATCATCGGTCCAGTGATCGACGTATCGTTTGAAGGCGGTGCAAAACTTCCAAAAATCTACAACGCCTTGTACGTAACTCGTCCGGATGGACATAAAATCGTACTGGAATGTCAGCAACACCTTGGAGAAGATAGTGTTCGCACCATCGCCATGGACGCCACCGAAGGTTTGGTGCGCGGCATGGAGGTAGTGGATACTGGAAAGACAATCGAGATGCCGATTGGCAATCAAATCAAAGGACGTTTGTTTAACGTAGTTGGTGAGCCCATCGACGGTCTTCGTCCGATGGATCGCAGCCGCGGTATGAGCATCCACCGTGAAGCGCCACGCTTCGAAGATTTGAGCACTTCTACTGAAGTGTTGTTTACCGGTATTAAGGTAATCGACTTGATTGAGCCCTACGTAAAAGGAGGTAAAATCGGATTATTTGGTGGTGCGGGTGTAGGTAAAACCGTATTGATCATGGAATTGATCAACAACATCGCGAAAGGCTACGACGGTATGTCGGTTTTTGCTGGTGTTGGTGAGCGTACCCGTGAAGGGAACGACCTTCTCCGTGAAATGATTGAATCGAATGTGGTTCGTTATGGCGACGCATTCAAACACGATATGGAAGAAGGCAAGTGGTCGATGGAGAAAGTTGACTACGATGCCATTCAAGAAAGCCGTATTGCACTCGTATTCGGCCAGATGAACGAGCCGCCTGGGGCACGTGCACGTGTGGCTTTGTCGGGTTTGACCATGGCCGAGTACCTCCGCGATGGCGAAGAAGGCGATACAACTGGACGTGATATCCTGTTCTTCATCGACAACATCTTCCGCTTTACCCAAGCTGGTTCTGAAGTGTCGGCCCTATTGGGTCGTATGCCATCGGCGGTAGGTTATCAGCCAACTTTGGCTACGGAGATGGGCTTGATGCAAGAGCGTATTACATCTACGAAGCGCGGTTCGATTACATCGGTACAGGCCGTATATGTGCCTGCCGATGACTTGACCGACCCGGCTCCAGCAACTACCTTCAGCCACTTGGACGCAACTACTGTACTGAGCCGTAAGATTGCCGAGTTGGGTATTTACCCTGCGGTGGATCCATTGGATTCTACTTCGAGGATTTTGAGCCGTGATGTATTGGGTGAAGCACACTACAGCTGCGCCATGCGAGTGAAGAACATCCTTCAGCGTTACAAAGAATTGCAAGATATCATTGCGATTCTTGGTATGGATGAATTGAGTGAAGAAGATAAATTGGTGGTACACCGCGCACGTCGGGTACAACGCTTCCTATCTCAACCATTCCACGTAGCGGAACAGTTTACCGGTATGAAGGGAGTAATGGTACCCATCGAAGAAACCATCCGTGGATTTAATATGATTATGGACGGTGAAGTGGATGAGTATCCAGAAGCTGCATTTAACCTCAAAGGTTCTATCGAAGATGTAATTGAAGCCGGCAAGAAAATGTTGGCCAGCGTAAATTAAGCAGTAAGGATATGCAACTCGAGATACTGACTCCAGACAGAAAGATTTTTTCGGGCGAGGTGATTTCGGTAAAAGTACCGGGAGCCAAAGGCCAGTTCGAAATCCTGAAGAATCACGCGCCCATCATCAGTGCGCTTGAGCCCAAGGGTCAGGTCCGCATTATAACGGCTGCCAACAAAACGGAATATTTTGATATCCGTGGAGGTGTAGTCGAAGTGCTGAAAGACGAAATCATCATTCTGACAGAAGCCTGAAATAAAGTTAAAAGTTTATTAAGGTCTTCTCCTTCATGGGGAAGACCTTTTGTTTTTTAAGCAAAATCTTTAACTTTCAAATCTGTTGAGTTTTAAGGAACAGCTTATTTTTACTTATAAATGCTGTTTTTAGCGCTTAACAATATTTGTATAAATTGTTATTTGTCAAATTTTTATATGATGAGAATTTTATCTTTTTTCCTTTTACTGTTCGTTGTCGGGCTGTCAACGGCACAGGCGCAGTTTCAGTCAATTATCGGTGCAGGTAGCATTCAAACAACTACCAATTCTACTGCAACAGCAGATGCCGGTCCGGTTTACATTTTTGGAGGAACAAGCACGAATGTGCATGGTAAATACCATTATGTGTATACTCAGGCTGAATTGGCTGCTGCTGGCTTGCTGCCAGGTCATTTAGTGACCAAGGTATCATGGCATAAGTTCAACAATACCACATTAAGTTCTACGAGTCCTATCTTGTTTGACATCTACCTTAAAAACACAAATGATTCGTTTCCACCTGCGCCTCAAGATTTTAATACCTTGATAACGGGTGCAACTCAAGTGTACACAAGTTCGACGCAAGCCTTTACCGCCGATACCGGTTGGGTTGAGTTTGTTGTGGCAACACCCTTTATTTACACAGGTGGAAATTTAGCGGTAACCACAGCATGGAATCTTTCAGCGGCTGGGCAGGGTGCTGCTTCCGGTGCATTTGGATGGTCGAAGGACAACGCTAATACCCTGAATCAGTTGGGTGCGACTGCAAGTAACACCTTAAATAACCTGCGTACAGTTCGCGCGCGGATTCGTTTTACGCACCAACCCAATAGCCCTTGTGTAAGCCCCCCTACACCAGGAAATGCAACTACCTCGGCCTCCTCAGTTTGTGCAGGACAAAACTTTACGCTGGGCTTACAAGGCACCTCTTTTGGTTCAGGACAAAGCTACCAATGGCAAAGTTCACCCGATAGTTTGACATGGACCAACCTTGTGGGAGATACTAACGTAATTGCGAACAGAACGCAAGCTGTTTCTCTTCAATATTACCGTTGTTTGATAACCTGCGGCGCGAATACTGTGGCTTCAGCAGGTGTGCGGGTAGATGCACAAGTTATTCCCTTGGGAGGCACATATACCGTGAATCCAGCATTACCGGCTTCATCAAATAACTTTCAACAACTTAGTGCAGCATTGCAAATCGCCAACTGTGCCGGTATCAATGCTCCAGTGGTATTACAGATGAGTCCGGGTACTTACACCGGTAATTTTACAATTGGCAATTTCCAAGGCAGTAGTTTCGGATTAACCATTACCTCATCGACCGGTAACGCTGCTGATGTAATTTTCACCAATGGTGGAACCGGAAATACCTTTAACGTAAGTGGTGGAAACGCGGTGACTTTTTCGAATATCACAATAAGTAACCCTACGAATCCTACGGCTGCTACTGCTTGTATCAATGTGGCTAATTCAAATAGCATTTCTATCCTAAACTGTATAGTAAACGCAAATGCCACCAGTACCTCTTCGAATAACCGCGCGGTATACATCACTGCTTCGAATAATGTAGTCGTGCAAGGATGTACTTTTTCACAAGCTTATTACGGCATATATCACGTGGGAGTGGCTAGTCCGGGCTATTCAACGGGTTGTAGCTACATCGGCAATACCTTTACGAATTTATACTATTACGGTATTTACATTACCAATCACGAAGCTCCATCGATTATTAGTAATATAATTACTGATTTTCAGGCGAATACTTCAGCCCATGGTATGTTTCTGAGCCGTGTAAGGGAAATAAACGTATCGAACAATATTATTCGTGGGTCTTTGGGCTTATACGGCATCTACGTTGCGAACACCAATCTTTCGCCAAATGCAGGCACACGAAATTTAGTGGCTAACAATGCTATTTCTGGTACATTCTCTAGCGCCACCCCAAGAGCATTTTATATAGCTGCTTCAACGACAGATACTTTAGACGAAATTTCTCTTGTTCATAACAGTTTTTGGGTAAGAAATACGGTGAACTCAACAGGTTCGGGCGGTTCTGTATTCTTCACAGGTGGCACTGCGGCAGCACCCGCATTAGATTCGATAACCATAATCAACAATTCCTTTGAAGCTGAAAGGACGGGCACAGTATCCAATTACGGTGTGGTTTACTTCAGTAATGCCTACATGAAAGACATCCTCAATTCTGAAAACAACAACTTCTTTTATTCCGGAGCGACTCCAGCAGGAGTTGTACGTATTGACGCCACTAACTACGCTGATTTGGCCGCATGGAGAACGTTTTCAAATCGTGATTTAGTCTCTATCAGCGCCGATCCACTTTATACTTCCATTTCCAACCTTTCACCACTTGGCGTTTCGCCTTTGAAAGATATTGGTCAGGTAGTTTCGTATGTTACAACAGACATCAACGGAGGCCCGCGTGATGCTACACCTGATTTGGGAGCATATGAAATTCAAGCCGTTGCCAACGATATACTTGCTATTGATATCCTAACACCATCGGCTGTAATCACGGGTGGAACGCCACTAACCGTTAGCTATCGATTTAAAAATGCAGGTTCTGGCCCTTTAACTTCTGCTACCATGTCGTATCGATTTGGCAATAATGCAGTGGTAACCGAGAGCTTCACGGGTAGTGTTCCTTCTCAGGATACGACCATCTTTACATTTACAACACCTCTCAACGTTCCTGTTGGGGTTTCTGGTTTGCTCACGGTTTGGTCATCTAACCCGAATGGCGGAAACGATGCGTCGTTGTCGAACGATACATTAACGCGCGTCCTTTGTCAGTCGTTGGCTGCGGGCACCTACACCGTAGGGGGTGTTGGAGCCAACTTTAATGACCTTGTAACTGTAGGGACGGTATTGAGTTGTGGTGGTGTAAGTGGTCCAGTTGTTTTCCAATTAAGCGACCCTTCAAACCTCTACCTCGGTCAGTTAAAACTCGAAAATGTTCCAGGAACGAGTGCTACCAATACGATTACCTTTTTAGGAGGCGGCGATACCCTGCGAAATGGAGCAACTCCAACGCCGCATACTTTGGTGTTGGATGGTGCTAAATTTATCACTTTCAGGAACGTGGTAATTCAAAATACGACTGCAGCGGGTTCTGGAATCCTGATGAATAATGCCGAGAATATCACGCTTGTTGGGAATACCATTATCCTCGACACTACATCTACCAACACTACCAATAGTGGTATAGTGGCCAGTGGATCAACCGCTAACTCAACTACTGAAACCGTAATTCAAAATATACGTATCGACTCTAACCTCATTGTAGGCGGGTATTATGGTATCCGTTTGAATGGTGCAGCGTCGGCACCTGCTGTAAATGTTCGCATACGCGATAATGATATCCGTGATTTTTATGTGTACGGCTTATGGACGCAAGCTACGGATGGAGCCATTATTGAAGCGAACGACATTACCAGAGACCGTAGGTTTACTTTGTCGACTTACTACGGCATTTACAACGGGTCGGGCACGAAAGGCATCAAAGTGCGGAACAATCACATTCACTCTTCGAATGGTACTTCAGGTAGCTCGACTAGCTATGCGGTATACGGCATGTACTTTACCGGAACTGCAGCAGATAGTTTGAATCCAAATTTGGCCTATAATAACTTGTTTTACGATTTGGGAAGCCTTACCGGTTCGATTTACGGCGTATACGTTACTGGAAGCTCGTTTACTAAACTCTATCACAATACTCTGGTATTCGACGATACTACATCTACCGCAGGTTTGGTATATGCTACTTATTTCTTAGGTACAGGAACTAACAATGAGCTCAAGAACAATATCATTCATGTGAAAAGAGGCGGAACAGGCACGAAATATTGCATTTACGTATCGGGTACAAACAATGTTCCGGCTAGCGACTATAACGTGCTCAATATGCTAAGTACAGGTGGTACAGCGAATCACATAGGTTATTTTGGTTCAGCGCAAACAACTCTTGCAGCATGGAGAGCAGTGAATAACGCGAGCTTCGATCAAAACTCAATCGATATCGATGCTGCTTTTGTAAATCCTGCCCTTGATAATTATGAGCCTACAAATTTTGCGGTGAATAATTTGGGTACTAACCTTACAGCTGAAGTTCCGACCGACCTGCGCGGTGTAACCCGCACAACAACTCCTGATCCAGGCGTTTATGAATTTAGTGTGGTAGGTTGTTTGGGTGTACAGAACCTTGCTTTGGATAGTGTATCACACAATATTGCTCGTGTAGAATGGCTAAGTGCTGCTACTAACTGGCAAATTGAGTATGGCCTGCAAGGGTTTACACTGGGTACCGGTACTCGAATCACTTCAGGTTCAAATCCGTATACCATCACCGGCCTTAGTCCAAATACCTTGTACGATGTTTACGTGCGCGACACCTGTACAGGGACCGTTTCACCTTGGTCTACAGTATTAAATTTCAGAACCTTACGCGACTTCGATTTAGACATTCAGCAGTATGTCGCACCGGAGGCATCCATTTGTGCCGATAGTGCTGTTGAGGTACGTGTGCTCGTACGTAACAAAGGCACTTTACCGGTGGTAGGCTATGGAGTAACGGTAGCGGCATCGGGTGCAAGCACTGGTTCAATTACTACTAACCGTACGACCACAATTGCTCCAAATACCACCGACACTGTGTTAGTGGGAACGCTTACCTTACTAAACAGCGGTATTGTGCAATTTGAAGCCCGAGTAGCCGGTACACAAGACGTTTATGCCGATAACGATACGCTTCGTAAATCAAGTGAGGTGGTAGCCGTTCCGAACCCAGTCATTTACGCATCGAACGATACCATATGCACAGGGGATGCGATAACCTTGTGGCTAGATACGGCCATTCATATTGAACAATTAACCTGGTTTGATTCGGCGAACAACGTTTTAGGAACGGGCGACACTTTGGTCATTCCGGCTGTAAATAGCACGACTACTTATTTCGCAAAAGGTTTGGGCTCAATCAATAGTCAAGTAGGACCTATCGATTCAACGTTCGGTACTGCGGCATCCTTTGCCGGGGGATCGTTGAATGCGCAATCGATGTTAATTACTGCTTCGGTACCTGTAAAGTTTACCCGTGCCAAAGTGTATGTTCAGAATACTGGCTGGTTGGTAGTCATGCTGCGCGATTTATCGGGGAACGAAGTAGCGCGTGACTCGGTATTTGTGACCCAGAACGGTGCCGCCTATGCTCCCGTTTACGTAGATGTTGATTTGGATATTCCCGTTGGTGACTGGCGTTTGGGTGCGTTGGCCAACCAAACTGCGGGCGGTATGCTGCGAAACAGCACAGGTGCAGCTTATCCCTATGCCATCCCGAATGTCTTCTCCATTACTGGAAGTACGTTTGGTGCAGCTTATTACTACTATTACTACGATATGACCATTACCCAGCCAGGTTGTGAGACCGATATGGCTCAAGTAACTGTTCATGCACAAGCACCATCTGTGGCAAGTTTTGTGGTCAACCCAACAGGTGGTGGAACCGTATCGGTGAATGCTTCTGCAAGTCAGAATGCTACCACCTATCGCTGGAATTTCGGCGACGGCAACACCAGTCTTGGACAATCGGTAACCCATGTTTACCAAAACAACGGTACCTATACCATTACTTTGATTGTTGAAGGTGGTTGCAGACCCGATACCATTACCCAGCAAGTAACGATTGGTGGAGTAAGTGTTGAAGACCTACAAGCAACTACACAACTTAGCTTGTATCCTAATCCTTCGAGGGGAGAATTTACGTTGAAATTCGATCTCGTTCCTGGTGAAAACACAGTTATCCGCATCATCGATTACCAAGGAAGGGTAGTGCATACTGAGAATTTTAGCGCTGAAATTGGTTCGGAGCAACAACGCACACTCAATGCCTCCCATTTGGCAGCAGGATTTTATCAAGTAGTGGTGAGCAATAAGAAGCAATTTCTTAGAACGAAATTGGAGATCTTACGTTAATAACGCATAATACTTCAGCAAAGGCCGGCAGAAATGTCGGCCTTTTTTCATCTATACTGGACGTAATGAGGCCTCAAAGCGGGAAAAATTCCAGAATTGAGCAAAGTAATTTTATAAGTTGCTTTTCAGGATTAAGGCCAAATTAAATTCTTTGTATAATGCACGTTTGGCGGCTTCCTTTTTTGCATTTTTGAAGAAGAGAGTCGACCATGAAATTGTTTTACGCTGCCTTTTTTGTCCTTGTTTTATTTGCTTCCTGCAGAAAGGAGAGTCAGCGTATTGTTCCGGAAACACCTGTGCCTTATTATGTGGGGATTCCTACTGTTTTGGTGGAGAACTATGTCAACCGCTTATTCATTGATCTAATCGGTCGTGAACCTATCGATAGTGAGATGGTAGTGGCTGTAAAGTTTTTGCGCGATAACGAGTTGGCGCTCTCGGCGCGTGATTCGCTCGTGCGGCAGTTGATGTACGACGATCGGCCAGTAGCAGGCGATTCGAGCTATCAATATTTTTATTTTCAGCGCTTTTACGAACTCTTGAAAATACGTTTGATTGAAGGAGCCTCGGATGCAGAGCTCAACCAGTCGATAGGTATTATTCGTAGCGGCTACATCATCGATTCACTCAACGGCGATACAGCTGCTATGGCTCAGAAGGCCGCAGAAATCAAAAAGTATCAAGACATCATCGATATTCAATACGGATTACGCTTCAATACCCTGACCATCGACTCGGCCTGTGGCAGGTTAGTGAATAATGGTGTGTACGATTTTATCAATATGAATTCGTTCAATTTCGTGAATGCCACGTTCGACAATCTATTTTATCGCTACCCTACACGTAGTGAATTTGAGCGGGCCTACGCCATGGTAGATGCCAGTACACCGCAATCGCTTTTCGGACGTACAGGATCCAACAAAAACGAGTACATCAACATCATCATTGCACAACGTGAACTGTACCAAGGTTTAATCATTTGGTGCTACAAAACGCTGATGGCGCGCGACCCGTCGAGTTCCGAGGTGTTTCAGCTCATGCCGGCATTAATGGCTACCAAAAATGTACAGGATGTTCAACGTAAAATTTTGATTACCGATGAATACGCCAATTTCCGTTAGTCGGCTACTCGCCTTTTTGCTTGCCATTGTGGTGGTGAGCAGCAGCTGTCGCAGAGACGAATACGTGCTCTACGATATGCAGCAATTGCCTGTTGAGGGCCTCAACTATGGCAAAAACAAGCAAAAAACAAGTGCCCAATACATCAGCATCTTGTATGCTAACTTGTTTCAAAAGGCTTTATCGGCCAATCAGCTGGTAGAAATTACCAACCTCATTGAATCGATAGGCGATAAGCAGCTTGCCCATGAAGTGGTAGTAAGCAACTTCATGAACAGGCCCGATGTGCGTATCCCGACCAATGCCGAAATGCGTGCCGATGTAGATAAATTCATCAACGAAACCTATCAGCGCTTTTTGGTGAGGCAACCCACCGAATCGGAAAGAAGCTGGTTCCGGAATTTTATACAAACCAATACCTTCGTTTCGGCCGAAGTCGTCTATTTGTCTTTTGCCTTATGCGACGAATACCAATTTTATTAGTAGAACCATGCATCGTCGTACTTTCCTCAAAAAGCTAGGTAAAGCCACAGCCGGTGCTGTGGTGCTCCCTTACATCTTGCCAACCGGTCGTTTGTTTGCAGCAACTGGGAGTCAGCTCGCGCCACATGTGGTATTTGTGATGTTTGCCGGTGGCGTACGTCAGCAAGAATCGGTTTTGCAGCGTTACCTGGCCGACAGCCAGCAGTTCCCTTCAGAGGGGAACATCATGGTGAATATGTTAAATGGGGCCATGCCTACCCTTAAGCGGGCATTTGGCACCGACCCAGGTGTAGGGCCGAATGGTAGTGTGCCCATTCCACAGCTTTTGAGCACAACGTTGCAAAGTCAGGGTACCTTATTCCCGGAACTAAGAGCGACCACCGCGGGACACTTTAGTGGGTACAATACCCTGCTCACCGGAAATACGGGAACCACACAAGGCTTGCGTCAAAAGCCTGTGTTTCCAACCATCTTCGAGTACCTCCGTCGGCATGCCGGCACTCCAGCCAGCAAGGTTTGGTTTGTGGGCAACGGCATAGGCAACAGCTTACCTTTGCTCAATTATTCCGAGCACCAAAACTACGGTGTACAATATGGTGCAAACTTTTTGGCACCCAATACCACGTTTGGAAGTAGCGGTTTTACGCATTTAAGCAACGCCAAAGTGTACCACCCCGAAGAAGAGCTGGCGCCGATGTTGCAGATGAAGTATTTTCTGAACAACACCTATAACAGCAACGGCGGTGTTGTGCTGCCCGATATTGGCAATACCGACGAGGAACGACAGGAAATCCGTGATTTTATCCGCGATACCTTTGCCAAGGTGCAAACCAACCAAGTGGTGATGCCGCCCGTTCGCGACAATGGCGACTTGCGCACCGTTGGTTTTGCCTGTGAGGTGATACGCCGTTTTAAACCCACCCTCACGGTGGTTAATCTTTCGTCGGTAGACGGTTGCCATAGCGACTTCACCGGTTATTTACGGAGCTTACACCGTGCCGACCATGCCGTGGGCTTTCTTTGGGATTTTATTCAAACGCAAGTGCCGGAGATGGCTGGTGAAACGGTGATTCTGGTCAGCCCCGAACACGGCAGGAACCTTCAGCCCAATCCCATCCAAGACGAAAACGATTGGTATGCCTACGACCACAGCGATGCCAATTCGTTGCGCACCTTTTCGATGATGGCCGGCAAAGGTGTTCCGGCGAACCTCGTCAGGGGTAGTGAAAGTAATCCTATTGGTAGTTCTACCGACCATGTACTTACCATTGCAGAAATATTGGGGATAAAACAGGATGTTCAAGCCTCGGGACTTATGGCCGGAGGTAGTTTGTCTTTATTTGATCGGATATGAGAACACTAGTACTACTGGCACTGTTGGGGCTGTTGTTTGCTTGTACGAAGCGCAACAATGTCGACAATCCCTTTCTCGATCCTGCCCTACAAAAACCTGCCGATGGTGGAGATACCGTTCAGTACGGCCCTTTTGATTTTGCGGGTTTGCAGCGCGATATTTTTAAACCTACCTGTTCGAATAGCGGCTGTCACGATGGCACCTTTGAACCCGATTTTCGGACGATAGAGAGCAGTTACAATACGCTGGTGTATCAGCCAATTATAAAAAACAATCCTGCCGGGCAATACGAATATCGTGTAGTGCCCGGCGACCCAGCCGCTTCGGTTTTGATAAATCGGTTGACGGTAGATATCGACGGTCTCTCGGGCATTATGCCTTTAGTAACCGACCCGGGGTCTGACTGGGGTGCTAATAAACAGGCCTATATCGATCGTATCAGAGGCTGGATTGCAGCAGGCGCTAAGGATGCCTACGGCAACCCGCCTGTGAATGGCCCAGGACAACCCCGTAAAAGTAAGCCGTGAAGAATGTACTAATTGCTGCCTTGCTGCTTTTTACCGTAGTTGCTTGTAAGAAGGTGAAGATTACCCGACTCGGCAATGCTCCGGTGATTACATTGGTTGGCCTAAGCGACACGAGCTTGGTACAGTTTAGCGGCCGCATTACCGTTGATTTACGGTATGAAGACGGCGACGGCGATTTAGGGCATCCCCATCCCGACTCGCTGCTGATGGAAGTACGCGATTCGCGCCTCTTGGCACCCGATCTTTATTTTATTCCACCCACAGCACCGGTTGGCACGGCAGTACCCGTGCAGGGAAATTTTCGCTTCACCTTAAACGGAACCTTTCTTTTCGGAAACGGGACCACGGAGCTCACTACCTATACCATTCGCCTCCGCGACCGTGCAGGCAATTGGAGCAATACGGTTGCAACACCAGCCATCACCATAAAGCGGAATTGATGGGCAGAAAAAGCAGTTTGTTTACACTGCTGATGCTTTTGCTGAGTGGATTGGCCTTGGCACAGCCCACTTATACCATGTCGAACCAAACGGTGGACGACTGTCGTGCTTTTTTTGAGGATAGCGGAGGTAACCCAATTGCCCCAGGTCAGTACGGCAATAACGAGAACTTTACGTTTCGTATCATCAATCCTGCTGCCACCCAAATTATACTTAGTTTTTCATCGTTTTGCCTGGAGTTCGGTAGCGATACGTTATTCTTTTATAACGGACCATCAACCAGCAGTCCTTTGCTGGGTGCTTATACGGGTACTACCATGCCGCCGTCGATAGTTGCTACAAGTGGTGCACTTACCATTCGTTTTGTGAGCGATTTGAGTATCACCTGTACCGGTTGGGAGGCCTATTGGACCACCGTGGTACCAGCGCCCATCCCACCCGTATTGTCGCAGTACACGGCCAACTGCAACACCAACTTTGTCGACATACAGCTCGATACGACGGTGCATTGCGATTCGGTTTACGCCTCGGCCTTTACGTTGAGCGGCGGTCAGGGTCAAACCGTTACGGGTGCTCAAGCTTTGAATTGTGTTGGCGACAGCACCAACCGCATTCGACTTATTTTGAGTGCACCCTTCACCACCTGTGGTACCTATGGTGTGGTATGGAACTTCAACATTTTGGACGAATGCGACAGCATGTATAACTTCTTGCTGAATGGCAACTTTAGCGTGAACGATTGCCCAATAAACGCCATACTCACGGCAAGCGACGATAGTTTATGCGTGGGAGAGTGTTTTATCTTAACAGCGAGTGGCGAAGGTGGTGATTGTAACTATACCTATACGTGGTTGACAGGAACTCCTGGACTTACGGGCCCCGGGCCACACTTGATTTGTCTAACCACCACGACCACGTTTACCGTACGGGTCGACGATGGCTCACCCACACCGCCCGATACGGCAACCATAACTATTTTAGTCACTACACCTCCTTTTGCGGGCAACGATACTGTGGTTTGTAGTCAGTCGGCACCGTTTAACTTGGCTCCGCTGGCATCGCCACCGGGAGGGGTATTTTACGGTCCGGGCATTACCGCGGCTGCCGCAGGAACCTTCAACCCAGCCAACGCAGGGCCGGGTGTTCATCGTATTTTTTATTCTTATAATGGTTGCCCCGATTCGCTTGAAATTACTGTGGCCGGGGTTACAGCGGGACTTACCCTTGCCAGTTGTCCCGCAGCGCCCGGCGTACAGCTTACTGGGCAAACACCTCCGGGTGGCAGTTGGTTGGGCACCCACGTAAGTCCTACGGGTTTTTACACGCCTCCAACTTTGCCGGGTACCGATACGGTGTATTACATTTTTGCCAATTGTACCATACCGCGTATCATCAATATCGACACAATCGCACTCGCCAATTTCGATACCAGTTGCGAAAGTGGTGGCCCCGACACCTTGTTGTTTAGTCCGGCTGGCGGAACATGGACCGGGCCTGGAATTTTGAACAACACATTGGGTGTATTTGTACCTTCCCTTACAACGGCTGGCAATCATTGGCTATACTACGACATCAACGGTTGTCGCGATAGTTTGCTCATGACGGTTCGGCCAATGGATGCGGGCATCAACATCACTACATGTCCGTTGGCAGCACCCTTCAATCTGCCTTCTGGCACGCCTGCAGGCGGTTGGTGGTTTGGTCCCGGAATCACCGATTCGTTGGCTGGCACATTCAACCCACTGGTGAATGGTACAGGCAATTCTAGCGTATGGGTATATTACCGAAATGCCGAATGTTTTGATTCGTTGCGTATTACGCTAACCCGAACCAACATCAATGGCGATACGCTTCGGCGTTGTATATCAGCAGGTAATCTATCGTTGGCAGCAGCAGTTACTGGCAGGGTGCCCGGAGGTGGGGTTTGGTCGGGGCCGGGAGTGAACCCCGCTGGCAACGGAATATTTAACCCCGTAACTGCCGGGGTGGGTTTCCATAAGTTGTATTACACCGCCAATGGTTGTACCGATAGTGTGGTAGTATACGTTACGCCTCAACCGCTAGCGCAAGCCGATACCGCCGTGTGCATCAGCCAAGGGCCGATACCCTTGAGTGCCACGCCGGCAGCCGGTGTTTGGTTTGGGCCTGGACTCGATTCTACACAACGTAATCTTTTTTATCCCGACAGTGCGGGAGTAGGTCAGCACTGGGTGTATTATACCATGGCCTCAGGCTGTGTGGATAGTGTGCGTGTAACGGTGAATCCTTTGCCGGTACCGTCGTTTAATGGAACAGATACACTTTATTGCCATCGCGACACACTCATTACCTTGCCGGTAAGTCCGGCGGGCGGCAGCTTGAGCGGACCAGGCATTGTAGGTGCACAATTTAACCCTTATGTTGCTGGTCCGGGGCGCCATCGTTTGATATATACTGCCGGAAGCGGACTTTGTATTCGGTACGATACCCTGTTCGTGCAAGTTCGTGATAGCCTGCGAATCCGTGCTTTTGCCTCTACCGATACGGCTTGTTATGGCGACAGTGTATTGCTACGCATCACAAGAGTGGGCGGATTGCCAGGTGCTTTAGCCGTATGGCCGGGCGTAGGTACGGGCGATACGGTTCGTTATCGGGCTACCGTTAGCGGGTGGATGCAGGTTTTCCTCGACGATGGTTGTGCCAGTCCTCAATTCGATTCGGTGTATGTATTTGTGCATCCCGAAATTCAATACAGTCTCATTCAAGAGCGTATCAACTGTTTCGATTCGCTTGGCACCTACCGCATTCAGTACGCGCCCGGATCGGCCTACCGCACCCAATGGTATACCTTACCCAATGTGTTTGGCGATACCTTGTTTGCCCGTCAGGGTACCTATGCCGTACGGATTACCGATACCCTCACCGGCTGTTATCTGCTGGATACCATCGAGATGGAGGCTTTCGACATCATTGCAGCGAACTTCCAAACCAACCCGAACGAACGTTGCCACGATTTATCGCAGGCTACCCTCACTTTCATTGATTTGAGTAGGGGCGCTGTAAGCGGTCGATGGTACTTTGGCGATGGCGATTCGTCGGATTATGTCCTGGGGCAGTACCCGGTTCATACCTATACCGATACCGGTCGATTCCTGGCAGAGCTCTTTTTGGTGAATGCCGATGGCTGTTTGGCCGTGCACCGACAATACATTTGCGTTCGTGTGGAGCCCAAAATTTTAGTGCCTACTGCCTTTACCCCCAATGGCGACGCTTTAAACGAACGTTTTAAGGTGACGACCATAGGTATTCGCGACTTCCGGATTGAAGTTTATGACCGCTGGGGTAAACGTGTTTTCGCGGCTGCCGACAAAAATTTTGAATGGGACGGGACCGATGTTGGTCAGTTACTTCCACCCGGGGTATATCCGTATGTAATTATTTACACCGATTTTCTCGACTATCTACCCAAATACCAGCACGGCATTGTGCATTTGGTCTACTAGCGAAGCAGTGCAGCCATCAGTTGGTCAATTTCTCCAGAAAGAGGTTTGTTTCGGTCGGGGTACAGGCGTATTTCTAGCGAACTAGTATGCTTTTCGATGGCAATGGTTTCAATAACCAACAGTTCGCTTTTCAGCCACCGGCTTAAAAAGCGCTTCATCCACGACTTAGCGCCGCGGCGGAAAAGGTACCGCTGGTGTACGGCAACACCTTCTTCGGCATGGAGTATTTTCCAACTTTCGCCACCAAAACAATGGTAGTGCGACGCACAGGCACGCTCACGCAGTTCTTCGAGCAGGAAAGGCAAACCCGAGCCTTGGGCTTCGTCGAGTTGATTAAACTTAACCCGTGCCAGCTGCTGCCGACGTAAAACTTCGCATGAGCTGTCGTCACTAAAAAACTGGGCTTCGTAATTCGACCGAAGAGTAGCCAGTAAACTTTCGCGGCCTAGGCGTTGCCACTGCTTAAAGTGCTGTCGAAAACTTTCGGTGCGCACCAAGTCGTTTTTCCGCACTATTCCCGAGCGCAAACGAAGCTCTTCGTTGAGTTGAGGGTCGAAGTAACGCGTAATTCCCATGAGTTTGGAACAAACAGCCAGCAGGCTTGTTTGGTAAGAGAACGAAAATACGGGAGTACTCCTATTTTTGTTGTACTGCCCTATGGTTTTTGGCTGATTTAACATGAGACTTACATTTTTTGGAGCTTCCCGCCAGGTTACGGGCAGTATGTATTTGCTTGAACTTGAAGACGGTTATCGGATTTTAATCGACTGCGGCTTTGATCTTGAAAACGGCCGCCGACTTGAGCCCGACGGGAAATCGATCTTTCCTTTCGATCCCACTACGCTTAACGCCGTAGTACTCACGCATGCCCATGTCGACCATTCGGGCAACATCCCCAATCTGTTTAAAAATGGCTACGAAGGTCAGGTGATTAGCACGCTGCCTACCTACTATTTATCGGCCTTGCTACTTCGCGACAGTGCGCACCTGAACGAAAAGCGCATCAACACACGTGGCAATAAGCGGGGAGGGCGTAAGCTCAACGTGAAGCAATTGGTGGAGCAAACCGAGTTTTACTTTGAAGGTCACGTAACCGAAGCCTTGGAAAAGTTCTTCCCCATAGGCTACCAGCGGAGGTTCAAGCTGAGGCCAGGCGTACACCTTACCCTTGTGCAGGCCGGCCACCTTTTGGGAGCAGCGCATGTGGTTTTTGAAATAGAAGAAGGCGGCGAAACCAAAAAGATTGGCTTTAGCGGAGATGTTGGCCGCTACAATTACCCCATGCTGCCCGATCCGGTAAGCTTGCCACAGCTCGACTACCTCGTGAGCGAAAGCACCTATGGAGGCAGACTACATCAAGAGCGGAGAAAACCCGATGAGGTGTTACTCGACATCATTGATCGAGCCTGTGTACAAAAAACAGGCGGCAAGTTGCTTATTCCTGCCTTTTCGGTAGGGCGCACTCAAGCTTTATTGTATGAGTTGCACAAATTGAGTATCGCAGGCAAATTGCCACCCATTCCTATTTATGTCGACAGCCCCATGGCCATCGAAAGCATACAGATATACCAAGAGATGGTGAAGTATGCCAACAACGAAGCACGTGCTTTGGCCGCTGAAGAGGAAGATTTGTTCAGCTTTGACCAGCTCGAATATGTAAAACGTATGGGCGACAGCAAGGCGCTCAGCAACAATTACGAATCGTGTATCATCATCTCTGCATCGGGTATGCTCGATGGTGGACGTATACAAACGCACTTAAAAACGCAGTTGCAGAATCCAAATGCTACGGTTTTCTTCATTGGTTTTGTAGCGGAGGGCACCATGGGCCGCAGTTTGCTCGACGGAGCGCGAGCCGTAACCATCGATGGGCGCAGGGTAGAGGTTCGGGCCACACTCGAGTATAGCGACGTTTTCAGTGGACATGCCGACGAAGATGGATTGGTACGTTTTGCGAAAAGTCAGGACCCTACTAAGTTGAAAACACTCTTTCTCACCCACGGCGATTTTGTGAGTATGCAAGCCTTGCAAAGTCGACTTCAAGACGAAGGATTTTATGTAGAGTTGCCGTATAAAGCCCAGTTTTTCGACCTATGAGGCAAATTCAACGACGAATTGCGCTAACTACTATCTCTCAAGATGTGGTAACTTTGTGAAAATTTAATTAAGCATGAAAAATATTTTCTTCCTGTTACTGGCTACCGTAGTATTGGTATCGTGCGGACAGGACAAATCACGTGTAAAAGCTATGGAAGATGAAGCCATCGCTATCCACGACGAGGTGATGCCCGAGATGGGAACCATCATCGAGCTGAAAAGCCAACTCATGGCACGCATGAGCGCCATTGACACGACGCAAGTAGATAGTTTGAACGCTTTCCAGATGCAAATAGACAACCTCATCCTTGCCGAAGAAGGCATGAAGAACTGGATGCACAGCTACGAAGTGCCCGATTACAATAAGTCAATAGAAGAGCTTGAGCCCAAGATGATCCAGCAACTTGCCGACATCAAGGAAGTTCGTGAGCAAATGAAAACTGCCATTGCCGATGCCAAGACCCTATTGGGTACTGAGTAGTTTGCTGTTTTTTGCGGCTTGTACTGGCGGAAACGATAAAAAATCGCTGCCGGTATTGGGCCCAATGGAAATTACAGCCAATCAAAAAGGTGGTTTTGATACCACCTTTTTTGACTTTCCAACGTTTAACTGGATCGACCAAGATAGTCTGCCCTTTACGCCCGATTCGCTAAACGGTCAGCTTATGTTGGTCGATTTTTTCTTTACCACCTGCCCCACCATCTGCGTGGATATGCGCTTGCAGCTCATGCGGGTTTATGGGGTGTATGGCGATGATGCAAGGATGCGTATCGTGAGTCATACCATCGATAGCGATTACGATAGACCATTGGTGTTGAAGGCCTATGCCGAGGAGTGTGGAGTAAATAATCGAAATTGGTTATTTGTAAACGGCCCCGCCGATGAAGTGTACAACGTTGCGAAGTCGGCTTACCTGAGCATGGCGCTACGCGACAGCTCAGCAGCCGGTGGCTTTTTACACAGTGGCACTTTCGTTTTATTGGACAAGGCAAAAAAAATCCGCGGCGTGTACGATGGTACCAATGCCGCGGAGGTAGATCAATTGATTTCCGATATTAAAATCTTGCTCGGAGAGCAGTTTCCTGCCTCAGAACGGTAGATCGTCGGTTTCGGCTGCAGGTGCGAAATTATCGTAGTTAGGCATTGCATCAACGCCCTGTTGTGCTGGACTGCCGCTACCTGCTACCATTTTCCATGCTTTTACTTCAGTGTACCAACGGCCATTATATTCGCGGCTTTCAACGTCGATAGAAGCAGTTACTTGCTGACCTTGCTGCATGGGGAACTGATCGATTTTATCGCCCCAAACGCTGATGCATACCTTTTTGGGATATTGACCCGGGATTTCGAGTATAAATTCACGTTTACGCCAAGTGTTGCCATTGCGGCCCTGACCGTTCACTTCGGGCATCAGCTGCAGGATGGTTCCAGTTAATTCCATAATGAGATGTAGTTAATGGTACGAAGATAAGGGGGTTGTGGCCCCGAGGCATGGCAATGTGGAAAAAGTTACAAACTTAGAGGCGTTTCCAAAGCCAGCTGGGCATACGCTCAATGAGCCAAGCCACCAGCGCCCAACGTTTGGTGATATAGGCTACTTCTTTTTTGCTATCGATGGCCGATTTTATTTGCATTGCGGCCTTTTCTACGGGTGCCACCCAAAACAAACCCGGTCCCTTGGCCATAGGGGTATCTACAAAACCTGGACGTATGTCGCTGATAAAAAGGGGTAGCTTGCGGCGAAAGGCCTTTTTACGTAATCCTTCGAGGTAGTTCGACATATAGGCTTTGCTGGCATTGTAGGCCGGAGAACCCCGTTCGCCACGACGCGAAGCCACCGAGCTGATGGCCGCAAATTGTCCACCGCCGTTTTGCTCGAAATAGTGGTAAGCAGCTATCGCAATACGGGTAAATGCAGTAACGTTCACCGCCACAGTTCGCGCTTCTATGTCTTCGAGCAGCTGTTGATTGAGTTCTCCCACACCTGAAGAATAAACGATTACCTGGGTGTGGCCCAAAGTTTCAAGCGCTTGTTGGAAATGCCGAAGAGCGTCGTCGGCACAAACGTCGAATGCGAATGCATGGATCTGTTCGGAGTAAGCCTGAACCAACTGCTGCAGCAATGCCTCACGCCGTCCTGTTACACCTACCTTCCAGCCCGCTGCAGCATATTGTTTGGCGAGCGCTTCGCCTATGCCCGAGCTAGCCCCTACGAGTAATATAGTTGGTTGCATGTGCTAAAATTAGCGGTTCTCATTTGGATATGCTTCAACCATCGAACTCGACGAGTAGCATGTCACTATTTCTACTAGCGCTTATCATGCTATTGGCCTCGCGCCGAACTTGAAAGTGATTTTGGTTCTAGCAAAGCTGTAGTCAAATCCGTTAGCTGGAGCACATAGGCTATCAATTTTAGTCTTTCCTTTTTTTGGCTAACGAAAGCTTAGTGCTGCATAACTCTGCTTTACTTTTATTCTGTCGAAGCCGCCACTTTTAATCTGGGATTATACCAAGGCTAAGTATTAAAATCAAAGGATTAAAGGTCGATGAACACTGCCTATTGCCCTGCTATTTTGTGGATTTAGTGGCAATCGGTTTATAGAAAGACTGATTTACGCAATAGAAAAAAGCTGGTCATAGAATTATTCTTCATTCATCCTGTCGTGAATTATGTGATTTCCCTAGTTTTAAGCCATGGGCGTTAAGGTCAAAAAACAGATGCAGCGGCACGCTTTTGCTTCGGTGGAGGAATTTTTCGACTTCCTCGAAGGCGATGAGCGGCTCGTATGTTTGCGCTTACGGAGCATCATTCTCGACTGTTTGCCACATGCCGAAGAATACTTGGCTTACAATGTACCCTACTATCGCAAGCGAAAAACAATCTGTTTCATGTGGCCTGCTTCGGTAGGTTGGGGCAAAAAGGTCACGTACGAGGGTGTACGCCTGGGATTTACACACGGACACCTGCTACTCGATGAGGCGGGCTACCTCAACAAGGGTGGGCGCAAACAAGTGTATTGGCGCGACATTCGTTCGTTGGCCGAAATGAACGAGGAACTTATCCGTGCCTATCTGTACGAGGCGTTGCTCCTCGATGAGCACTTATGAGGAAGTATCGGTTGGCGTAGCGGTACCGCGTTCGTTGAGCCAAGCCCTCACGATAGTCGCTTTGGCGGGGCCGATGAGGGCAACAACTGCTGCCGGGTCGGCTAGCTCTAGCCCACGAACCGACTTGAAGGTTTTTAGCAAAAGTGTAGTGGTTTTGGGTCCAATGCCTGTTATATCGGTGAGGGCCGACTTGATCGTGCCTTTACTGCGTTTGTCGCGGTGGTGGGTGATGCCAAAGCGGTGGGCCTCATCGCGCATCTGCTGAATCACCTTGAGCGTAAAGCGCGTTTTGTCGATATGCAAGGGAATCGGGTCGTTGGGGTAGAAGAGCTCCTCCAGATTTTTGGCAATACCTAAAACGGGTAGCTGACTGTAAATTCCCAAGGCTTTGAGGGCGCTTACTGCCGAACTGAGTTGGCCTTTACCGCCATCCACAATGAGCAAATCGGGAAGAGGCTGCTTCTCGTCAAGCATCCTTCGGTACCTGCGGGTAATGACTTCTTCCATAGTAGCAAAATCGTTCGGCCCTTGAACGGTTTTTACATTGAAGTGGCGATAGTCTTTTTTGCTGGGCTTTGCATTTTTAAATACCACGCATGCACTTACCGCATAGTCGCCATGAAAATTCGAGTTATCGAAACATTCGATATGGCGGGGCAGGGTTTTTAACCGTAAATCTTCCTGCATCATGCGCAAGATTTGTTCGGTGCGCGACTCTCCCGAGCGCTTTTGCCGCTGCGTGATAATGTCGTTGAGGTGATAGAAGGCGTTCTTTAGACTGAGTTCTACCAGTTTGCGTTTGTCGCCGATGCGCGGAACCGCTAGCTCCAATCCTTCTGGACTGATGTCGAGTTTTTCGGAGAGCAGAATTTCGCGGGCATTGCTTTGAAAACGATTCCGAAGCTCAATAACCGCATAGGCCAAAAGCTCTGCAGGCGATTCGTCGAGCGTTTTCTGAATTTCGAGGTTGTGGCTGGTTACGATAGCCCCGTATTGCATGTGTAGGTAGTTCACCACGGCCAAATCCTCGCGGGTTACGATACTGAAAACATCGATATTGGTGATGTTTACGTTCACCACTGCACTTTTGGCTTGGTAGTTTTCGAGTATGTCGAGCTTTTTTTTAACGGCGGCAGCCTTTTCGAAAGCCAAGGCGGCGGCATGCTCTTTCATCTCGTCGCGAAGCAAGCCTGCCGCTTTGTAGTAGCTTCCTTTGAGCATTTCGGCAATGGCTTCGATGCTGGCATCGTAGGCAGCGAGACTTTGGTGGCCTTCGCACGGACCAAGACAATTGCCGATTTGGTACTCTAAACAAACGCGGAATTTACCAGCAGCTATGCTCTTTTCGTTTAAGGGCAAACTACAAGTACGGAGTGGATAAATGCGTTTGATGAGGTCGAGCATAGTGTGCATCATCATGCCCGACGCGTAAGGGCCAAAATAACGAGAGCCGTCGCGCACATACTTGCGGGTTACCCCGATACGCGGGTAGGCTTCGTTGCGTATGACGATGTAGGGGTAGGTTTTGTCGTCTTTGAGGCGGATGTTGAACCGAGGCTGATGTTTTTTGATGAGCGCATTTTCGAGCAAGAGCGCATCTATCTCGGTGTCGACGATGGTAAATTCAATACGCGAAATTTTATTCACCATCACCCGCAAGCGGGCACTATCCAGCCTGTCGATCTGGAAATACTGACTTACCCGCTTACGCAGATTTTTGGCTTTGCCCACATAAAGCAGCTTGTCTTCTTTGTCGAAATAGCGATACACCCCGGGCTGGTCGGGAATGGTAGTAGCCAACTGACTAAATTCCGCCGCGGTCATCGTGTTTAATCTTCGGTGTCGAGAACTGGTACGGTACCTTCAATGATCTCAGTACTGTCGTTCGACGGCTTCCAGCCGATACAACTCATGTTGATGGTGATGGGTACCGAAGGGTCTTTGAATTTTCCGGGCACAATACGCAGCTGCTTGTCGGCATACACACGCTTGAAAAATTCGCCCCAAATGGGTAATGCACTGTTTGCGCCGCCACCTAGTGCCGTAGTACGGAAATGCACAGCGCGGTCGTCGGCGCCCACCCAAGCACCAGCAACCAGTTCGGGGGTGATGCCAATAAACCAACCATCGGAGTTGTTCTGCGTGGTGCCGGTTTTTCCACCGATATCGTTTTTGAAACCGTAGCGGAAACGTAATCGGCGACCTGTTCCTTTATCGATTACTCCTTGAAGCACCTTAGTCATCACAAAAGCTGTTTCTTCGCTCAAAGCTTCGGTAGTTTCAGGTATGAACTCGGCGAGCACATTGCCGTTTTTGTCTTCAATACGGGTCATGAATATGGGCTGCGTCCACACTCCCTTATTTACGTAGGTGGCATACGCACCTACCATCTCGTATACGCTCATATCGAACGAACCCAAACACAATGATGGAAATGGCTCCATAGGGCTGGTAATGCCCATGTTTCGGCTGAGTTCAATCACCGACTCGGGGCCCACCTGCTTCATGAGATAGGCTACAATGTTGTTGATAGAGCCGGCCAACCCCTGAAACATATTGAGTGAACCTCCATTTTTACCGTCGTAATTCTTGGGTGTCCAGTTTTGGAATGCCTCGAAAGTGACGGGCTGGTTGGGGATTTTTTGACAGGGGTCAAAGCCATTGTCGATGGCCAAGGTGTAAACCAACGGCTTAAACGTTGAGCCAGCTTGGCGTTTCGCGGTGGGGTTTACGTGGTCGTATTGTGCAAAGTCGATGTCGATACCGCCTACCCAAGCTTTGATGTGGCCGGTTGTAGGGTCCATGGCCATAAAACCGGTATGCAGGAACTTTTTGGCATAGGCAATCGAGTCCATGAGGGTCATCACCGTATCGCGGTAGCCATTCCAGCTGAAAACCCGCAACTCCATGGGCGTATTGAAGAAGGCTTCGATTTCTTCGGGACTGTAACCGTCGTTTTTCATCTGGCGGTAGCGGTCGCTACGCTTCATGCCCAACTCCAAAATCTGGGTATTGCTGCCCCACGGGTCGCGACCTTTCCAATGCTGGTCGAAGGTTTTCTGCAACTCCTTCATGTGCACTTGAACAGCCTCCTCGGCATGGGTTTGCATGCGACTGTTGAGGGTGGTGTATACTTTTAGCCCGTCTTTGTAAATGTTGTATTTGCTGCCGTCGGGCTTGCGGTTTTCGTCGCACCATTTTTGGAGTTCTTGCCGTAAATATTCACGGAAGTAAGTGGCCAAGCCCGCACTGTGCGATTGGGGGCGTAAATCGAGGGTAATGGGCAGCTGTTTGATGCTGTCGGCTTCTTCTTCCGTAAGAAAGTCGTATTTCTCCATCTGCCCAATAACCGTATTCCGTCGGGCAAGTGAACGCTCAGGATTCTTCACCGGCGAGAACATGGTCACACCTTTTAAAATACCTACCAGAATCGCCGATTCTTGCACATTCAGGTCGCGGGTGTTTTTGTTGAAATAGGTGCGTGCGGCCGACTTGATGCCATAACTGTTGTAGCCAAATTCCACGGTATTGAGGTACATGGCCAAAATTTCGGGTTTGGTGTACTGCTGCTCAAGCCGGATGGCGATAATCCATTCCTTGAATTTCTGGAGTATACGTGCCGGGACATTGGTAGCCCTTTCTCCGGTAAATAGGTTCTTCGCCAGCTGTTGGGTGAGGGTAGAGGCTCCTCCCTTTTTACCCAAGAAAAAAACGGCGCGTGTTAGACCACGTAGGTCAATACCGCTGTGGTCGTAAAAACGAACATCCTCCGTGGCAATCAGGGCATTGATGAGGTTAGGAGATAGTTCTTCGAACTTGGTAAAACTTCGGTTTTGCAGGTAATACTTGCCGATAACAACGCCGTCTTCACTCAAAATTTCGGTAGCAAGTGCACTTTTCGGGTTTTCGAGGTCCTCGAAGGTGGGCAGCTCACCAAACCAATTGCGGCTAATGCCGAACAAAAACAGATAGAACAGCGAGCAAGCCGTGATGAAAAAAATCCAATACTTCCTGATATACTGTTGATTACCTGAATTGGCCATATGAGTTATTTCTGGCCGTTAAGATACTCCGTTTGAAAGTATTCCTTGTAATCGGGAAGGAGCTTTTTGTCGAAGAGGGTATTGAAATTCTCCTTGTTGCACACCAACAGCATCACCTTATCGGCAGGAGTGCTCTTTTGCATATCCGTATTATTCTTCATCAGCTGGTAATATTCCATCGCTTTTCGGCTATTGGGAAACTCACGCACGACCAAAAACTGATAGGTTTTGCCATACAGCATGGTTTGTACACGCAACTTTCCGCCCTTAAAATTGATGTCGTTGAAATTGGCCAGCTTGATTTCAAATTCGCGGTTTTGGTTATACCAACCCATTTCAGCAGCAATGAGCACATAGTGGGCGTTGTCTTTGTCTTTTACAAACAAACTTTTAGCTGAACCTGCTTCCAAGGTCTGCTGCCGTTTAGTAGGGTCGCTCAGGTCGAGGGTATATTGCGCCAATTTGGCTATTTCGCTTCCCGGGTACTTTTGCACCAAAGCACTCAAACTCGTTTTCATGGCCGTAGTATCCATCAGCTTGCCGTTGGCTAAAGCTGTGAGATAGTCTACCTGCGGGATGAATGAGCTCGCTGGGTAGCTCAATTTGAAACGTTGCCCTTCGCGCACAAAAGTTTGGTATTGGCCGGCTTTAAACTGCTGATAGAGGATCACATAGCTGCTCTCCGACGAATCCACAACAGCGGAATCTTTTTTTGCATTTCCTTGCGGATTCTTCAGGAGCTGTGCAAACTGATTGTCGGAATAGTTCTTCAACAGTAACTGCCTAGCAGCTTCGGCTTTGTCGGGTTGACCGGTTAGGTCGTACAGCAGGGCAAGGCGGTACAAGGCTTCAGGTTCTTGCGGACAAGCCGGATAACGTTTCAGCAAAGCATTGTATTGGGCAATGGCCGTTGTATAGTCGCTCAACCGATCGCGATAAATGGCACCCAATTTAAAGAGTGCTTCCTGTATTTTGCCGTTGGCTTGCGCTTGGGCAGCTTCCGAAAAAGGAATTTTGGCTTTGTATTTGGCACGAGGATCTTTAGGGTCTACATCTACTTGACCACCTTGCTGTACGTTGTTTTGTTCGCCAGCCTGCACAAACTGCTCTTTTTTGCTGCGCCGCCAATTGTCGGCCAGTTCTCGATTGCCCCACTGCTGCCTAAAGGCCGAATATCCCTGCGAAACTACCTGTTGGTTGTAAAAATACCATTGCTGAGAACCACCCGGTGGGGTAAGTCCGCCACCTGGCAGCGGCTGTTGGCTGGTGTTGTTTATTGGCCTGTTTTTCCCCGATTCTTTCTCAAAGCGGGCTTCGTCGGCCTTGCGCTCTTCTTCTTTGATGGCTTTATCTATCACCTTATCCAACTGCCTTGCGGGTAAGGCCGCTAGGCTTAACAAACTGTCTTGCAGGCGTATTACCTCCAAATTTTCGACGAGCTCACCTAGGTAGAGCTTCTTGCCATTGATTTCGTTGTATTTCGGGTGTTTGTTGTCGATTACCGATGCGGTGCTGTCGTAGTAGAGCTGCGACTCGGCGTAGTTGGCCTTGTTAAAATAGTACTCTGCCAAATACAGGTAGGTGCGGCCTTTCTGTGCGGTGTTTTTGGTGCTCGCGGCCGACGATAGCTTCATGAGGTTAACACCTTCGGTTTCGTTTTTGGCTTTAAACTCCAACAAGGCCATCTCGTAATAGATCTCGTCGCGGTAATCTTTGTTTTTTTCGTCGCGCAGCAACTTTTTTAGCTGGTTGCGGGCCGTGCGCAACGATCCGGTGCCATCCCATAGGCGAGCCAAGCGGATACGGGCCTGGAACTCCATTTCGTAATAAGGCTTGCCGTCGAGCACCGCCTTGTAATAGCCGTAGGTTTCTTTGCGGCCCTTTTCTTGGGTGAGCTGACCTAATATAAAGTGGTAACGGGTGCGTGTTGATTTCGATTTTTCGAATTTGAGCGCTTGTTTAAGCGGAGCGATGGCTTGGTCGTTCCGTTTTTGTTTGAGGTAGAGGTCGGCTTGCAGGGCATGTACGGTGGCTAAATAGCCCGAAGGGAATTTTTTATTGGCGGTGATGAGGTCGAGCGCGCCTTGCGCTTTGGCGTACTGCTGACTTTCGGCATAGGCGCGTGCCAGCCAAACCAGTGCTTCGGGAGCTAGTTCTGTGTCTTTGTAACGGGTGTAAACGTATTGAAAGCTTTCGATGGCCTCAAAATATTCACCTTTCATAAAATAGGCCTTGCCGATGAGCAGGAAACTATCGTCGATCCATTTACTGAGCTCATGGTTTTGGATTACGGCCGAACATTTTTTGATGATTTGCTCAAAGGTGCCGTTGTGTGTACTCCTGGCGGCCGCATCACCGTATACAAAAACGGGGATAACTTGATTGAAGTCGTCTTTGTGGTTTTTGCGTATGTCTTTGGTGGTCTCGTTGAAAAGGGTGAGACCGTTGAAATAACCGTTGTAATGGGCCGTGATATTGTGGTAAATGCGGTTGTACCATGTGTCGCGCTTGCACGACGATAGTGCGGAAAGCGACAAAAGGGCGGCGACTAATAGGTATAAGCTTCTGGTATTTTTCAAAACGGGTGCAAAATACAACAGCAACGACGCAAAATTATTTTGTCGAGCTTTAAAATCGTAGCGGCTGATTTCCTATCGGGAATTGCGAAATGTATCTACTTTTGAGAGGTGGAACGGATACTACGACTTTTACGTAAGCTGCGCGACAAATACCGACTGGTTATACTCGACGAAAAAACCTACGAGGAAAAGGTGGCCATTCGGCTATCGCGCCTCAATGTGATTGTATTGGGAAGTACCGTTTTTGTATTGGTTATCAGCGTGTTTGTTTCGTTGGTAGTGTTTACGCCGCTCAAACAGTACATACCCGGCTATGCCGACGTAAACTTACGCCGCGACCTCATTCGCCTGTACTTGGCTGCCGATTCTTTGGAGCGCAGCCTTGCCCAACGCGAAATGTTGCTTGATAATTTTCGGCAAGTCATTGAAGGCGATATTAAAAATGAGGTGCCCGACACCTTGGTCGGTCCCCAACCTATGGTGAATTACGACATCGAAGGGTTGAGTATTAGTTCCCCTTTCGATTCGATGCTGCGGGCACAGATTGCTCGTGAAAATGTGGATGTGCGCATCGGCATCGAGCAAGAACGCAAATCGTTTCATGGCGCTGTTTTTTTTCAGCCGGTTACCGGGAGGGTGGTGCGAAGTTTCACGCCAAACAGCCGTAGTTACAGCCTAGGACTAAACGCCAGCAAAGACGAGCTGGTTAAGGCCACGCTCGATGGTTCTGTCATTTATGTAGGCTATTCGCTGGAGCAGGCCTGGGTGGTGGGTATCCAACACGGACAAAATATGGTAAGCTGGTACAAGCGGCTGAACAATCCGCTCAAAAAAACAGGCAATTTCGTTCGGGCTGGAGAGGTAGTGGGCGTTATCGGTCCAGTTACGGGCCGAGATGCAGTAAACTTCGAATTTGAAATCTGGTACAACGGAATTGCCATTGATCCGGCAGAATACATAAACTTCTGATATGCTTAATCGAACGAAGAGTGAGAACCCGACAACTGCTGCCCAAGTGAACCTGATTGGCGTAGGCACACAAATCAACGGTGATGTAGATGCCAAGGGCGATATACGGGTAGATGGCATTTTGAATGGTAATCTTACCGGCGCCACTCGCGTAGTGGTGGGGCCCGAAGGACGGGTAAATGGCCACATACAGTGCACCTTTGCCGAGATTATTGGACAGGTAAAGGGCGACGTAGTGCTTAACGAAACACTCACTTTACGCTCTAATGCCCGTATCGAAGGTAATATTACCATTGGGAGACTTATTGTAGAGTCGGGAGCTGTATTTACGGGTAACTGCACCATGCAAAATCCGCAGCAGGGCAATTGATGGCTTCAAAACGGCCCATACAAGATTACATTCGTTACAGCGGACTCGCCTTTCAGCTTATCGCGCTACTGTTGGTGGGCATGTGGTTGGGTGGACGCGTCGATGAAGCCTTGGCCTTCGAAACGCCTTGGTTTACGCTACTGGGAGTTTTGTTGGGGTTGGGAGCAGGGTTGTATCAGCTGTTGAGAGATTTACTTCAAGCGAAAGACGAATGAGTGCCTATCGATTTTGGAGCATTCCGCTTGTGGTTGCCCTGTCTTTTGGCTTAGTACAATATTTTTGGCCAACCATAACGGATGAGCACTGGCCATTTTTGTGGTTGTACTTTGTGGTGTTGAGTGCGGCACTAAAACGACTGCAAAAACGGCTTGAAAAAAAACTTGCTGACCAGCAACCACTTATTTTGCTGGCTGTACTTTCGGTGCACCTCTTTGGAAGTTTGTTTTTAGCCGTTATATGGAAGATTTGGGGAAGCGTTTTCGACCTGCGCTTTGCCTTAAATTATTTACTGCTTTATGTCGCATTTCTGGTGTTTGAAGTTCTAAGCCTTTTGTATAACTTGCGCCCACTTTCAAACGAACCTCAATAGCCGATTTTGATGCGATTTTCAAGGTTTTTCCGGATTCACACGATAGTTACCCTGCTGGTTTTCGCTGCTTCTGCGTTTATTTCTCCGTTACAGCTCCGTGCCAGCACCGATACAACTGCTGTTACCGATACAACTGCTGCCCAAGCCGAAGAAAAGTTTAACCCAGTCGACATGATCATGCATCACATCAGCGATGCACACGACTGGCACTTGTTTGATCTTACCGACGAGAACGGTGAACTGCATCCTGTTAGTATACCGCTGCCCGTAATCTTGGTAACCGATGGCCATGTGGATGTATTCATGTCGAGCGCTTTCCACCACGGACATAGCGAAGTAGTAAAAGGCGACCGCACTTACAAACTCGATCATGGCCATGTAGTTGAAACTAGCGGTAAATCGGTTACCGACTTGTCGATCACCAAAAATGTAGCTTCTATGCTGCTTTCGGTAATCTTACTGGTTTCGTTGTTTGGGGCCGCTGGAGCGTCGTACCGCAAAAACGGTTTAGGAGCACCCAAAGGTGTGGCAAAAATCCTCGAGCCGTTGGTGGTGTACGTACGTGATGAAATAGCCATCCCGAATATTGGTGAGAAAAAATATGCACGCTACATGCCGTATTTGCTCACAGCGTTTTTCTTCATTTGGATCAACAATTTATTGGGCCTCATTCCAGGAGGAGCCAACTTCACCGGTAATATCGCGGTTACCCTGACCTTAGCTGTAATCACCATGATAATCACCAACGTGAGTGGTACCAAAACGTATTGGGGGCATATTTTCACACCGCACGTTCCTAAATGGCTTTATCCAATCATGATACCGGTAGAAGTGATTGGTGTATTGTCGAAGCCTTTCGCATTAACCATACGTTTGTTTGCAAATATCACCGCTGGGCACATCATCATCTTGAGCTTGGTTGCGCTTATCTTCATCTTCAAGAACATCGCTTTGGCACCGGTATCGGTAGCTTTCGTATTGTTCATTAGCTGTTTGGAGTTGCTGGTAGCTGCTTTGCAAGCCTATGTATTTACCTTGTTGTCGGCACTTTTCATTGGCTTAGCCTTAGAAGAACCGCATCATGAACACGGAACTGAACATGCACATCATTAATTTTTATATCGTTTAACCATTTTAATTCACAAATCATGACCATTACAGGTATTGCCGCTATCGGCGCAGGTATCGCAGTAATCGGAGCTGGTATGGGTATCGGCCGCATCGGCGGTTCAGCCATGGAAGCCATCGCCCGTCAACCCGAAGCTGCTGGTAAAATCCAAACTGCCATGATCATCGCTGCTGCCCTCATCGAAGGTGCTGCGTTGTTCGCTGTGGTAGTTTCGCTGCTCGTAGCCTAAAAAAGAAAAGGGCTCGTCCGGCGGTTGGCCGGCAGCCCTTTTTTACCATGATTTAAGACTATCGAACGATGAAAGAACTTATACAACCGGCACTTGGCCTGATCGTTTGGACAGGCACTGCCTTCCTGATTCTCTTGTTTCTGCTTCGCAAATTTGCGTGGAAGCCGATACTCGATGCAGTAAATACCCGCGAGCAAAACATCAACGATGCTTTGGCATCGGCCGATAAAGCCCGTGCTGAAATTGCGAATCTGACCCAAGAAAACGAAAAGTTGTTGGCAGAAGCGCGCCTCGAGAAGGACCGTATCCTGGCCGACGCGAAGAAAACCAAAGATGCGATTATCTCTGAGGCGAAGGCAACTGCCGACGCGGAAGGTAAACGTATCATCGAATCGGCCCGCGCCGTCATCGAAAACGAAAAACAAGCTGCACTCACCGAGGTGAAGAACATGGTGGCTACCTTATCGATCGACATCGCCGAAAAGGTGCTTCGCAAAGAATTTGAGCAAAAGTCGGCACAAGAGGCTTTTGTAAAGCAGCACATTGACGACATCAAATTGAACTAATCCCGATGGCCGATTTTAAAATAGCCGTCCGTTACGCCCGCTCGCTGATGCAGTTGGCCGAGGAAAACAAGGTGTTGGATGCGGTGTATGCCGACATGCAAGCACTTGCTTCGGCCGTGAAAAGTAACCGCGAACTGGCTGTAATGCTCAAGAGCCCAGTAGTAAAAGGCGATGTAAAAGAACGG